>BBPF01001349.1_pt1 | contig 30442 bp, 27 predicted proteins | sample 1343921 | NCBI WGS metagenome assembly BBPF01 (sample SAMD00019090, study PRJDB2971) | groundwater metagenome | isolation source: The Cedars highly-alkaline
TTGAAAAATATCAGGATGATGCTTCATAAGCTCATTCACCCCATGGGCTGGATTTATCCTGTAAGGCTGAACGGGAAAGTTGTCTCATCTGATATTCTTATAAAAGTATTCGCCTTTTTTATGCTTTACCTTGGTGCATGGGCAGTAGGAACATTGCTTTTATCCATTTCGGGTGTAGATTTTGTAAGTGCGTCAGGTGCATCTGCAACTACACTGGGCGGTATAGGCCCGGGTTTGGGAACTGTAGGTCCGGTTGGAAATTATTCCGAAATCCCAATATTTAGCAAATGGGTTTTATCTTTTCTTATGCTGCTTGGAAGGCTTGAATTGTACGCCGTATTAGTACTTTTCACAGTGGGCTTTTGGAAAAACAGATAATAGTATTATTCCCTTCATTGGTAATAGAATTATTTTATTTTGGTTTTAATTTGTGTTAAATGATGACAGCATTTCTCAGCCTTACCTTTTTAATAAAATTCATTCGTTTATTTTCAAATTGGTGAGGATTATATGTTTATTTGTTTCCTGTTTTTAAAACCTTAGGATGATAAATTTTAAAAGGATTTTTAATAGTATCAGTTTACTTTTACTTATTGAAGCTTTTTTTATTCTGGTTTGCATTCCATTTTCACTATATTACGGTGGAGAGGATGCATTTCCTTTATTGATTTCGGCTATAATTACAGGTTTTGCAGGAGTTACAGGCTGGTTTTTTACTAAAAACGCAAAAAAGGAAATCGGTAAAAGAGACGGCTATATTATTGTAACAATGGTATGGGTTGTTTTTTCAGTTTTTGGTTCCCTGCCATTTGTTATTTCAGGCAGTATTCCTGCTTTTTCCGATGCATTTTTTGAAACCATGTCGGGGTTTACAACTACGGGTGCCACAATTTTGAATGATATTGAAGCAATGCCACATGGCTTGTTGATGTGGAGAAGTCTTACTCAATGGCTGGGTGGTATGGGAATAATAGTTTTATCACTGGCTATATTGCCCATACTTGGTATTGGCGGTATGCAGTTATTTGTAGCCGAGGTGCCTGGCCCAACTAAAGAAAAATTGCATCCTAGAGTAAAGGAAACAGCCAAAAGATTGTGGGGAATATATACGATTTTTACACTTGCCCAAACATTTTTACTTATGCTTGGGGGTATGAATTTTTTTGATGCTATTAATCATTCTTTTACTACAATGTCAACCGGAGGATTCTCTACCAAGCAGGCTAGTATAGCCTATTTTGATTCTCCTTATATTCAGTATGTTCTAATCTTTTTTATGGTGCTTGCCGGAACAAATTTTATGCTTTCATATTTTGCGTTGCATTTTAAGCTTGATAAGTTTTGGAAAAACGAGGAATTCCGATTTTACATTGGCTTTATTTTATTTTTTACCATAATAATTTCTGCGGGTTTATATATTGGAGTGGGGTCGGGCATCGAAAAATCATTCAGAGATGCTGCCTTTCAGGTTGTATCAATTATAACCACTACCGGCTTTGTAACTGCCGATTATCTTGCCTGGCCGCCGGTTTTAACAATAATGATTTTTGTGATTATGTTTATTGGAGGTTCAGCTGGTTCTACCGGAGGAGGTGTAAAAGTTGTAAGGGTTCTGCTTGTTCTTAAAAATTCCTATATTGAATTAAAAAAGATGCTGAATCCTCATGCAATTATTTCAGTTAAATATAATAACCATGTTGTTTCACCTAATGTTATTGGCAATGTGATAACATTTATTATGATTTACATTTTAATTTTAATTTTTAGTGTAGCAGTTATTTCATCATTTGGTTATGACATGGATACTTCACTTGGGGCTGTTGCATCGGCTCTTGGGAATATTGGGCCAGGGCTTGGTCGGGTAGGCCCTGTTGAAACTTACTCACATTTTCCGGTCGTCGGAAAATGGTATCTATCGTTTTTAATGTTGCTGGGTCGACTGGAACTGTTTACAGTTTTAATTCTTTTTGCACCTGCATTCTGGAGGAAATAAAATTTAATAAATTCAGTATCCCTTTTCCCTTGCTTATGATCAGGGGTTCACCTGTAGTGCAATCCACAATTGTTGAAGGAATATTATCACCATTGCCGCCATCTATTACCAAATCAAATAAAGAGGAAAAATTCCCGTGAATAAGTTCCGGATCGGTTGTGTATTCAATAAGCTCGTCAATGTCATGAACCGGTGTTGTAAGAATTGGCCGCCCCGGTCAGCGAACTTTCTCTAAAATTATAGGATTATCAGGGATCCTTATTCTAACTTTTTTTTTCTCTTAAAAAGTTAGGTACGCTGTTGCTTGCATAAAAAGAACGTAAAAGGGCCGGATAAATGTATATCAGTATTTTAATAGTCGTATTGCTTACCTGTCATGTATAATCTGAAAGGTGACTGAAGTGTTATCTACAATAAATGAAAAATTTGCGTTTTGTCCTTTAAATTTTGTATGGTATTAAGTTTTTTATAAACTCAATACTATTTTTAATAAAACGCAATATTATATGGCGTTTAATATAATATCAGGGGGGTAAACTATTGGACCTACTTTAATAAGTACGTCCCCAACTTTATCGATTTACCTGGAATTTGTGTTTTCAGGATAAATCTTGATTAGCATAATTACAATTTATTTACCCGTTGAGTTTCCTGTGGTCGGCAAGGAATTTTTCCAGACCTGAATCAGTGAGCGGGTGGTTTAACAAGCCTAAAATTGCATCAAGCGGACAAGTTGCTACATCGGCGCCAGCTTCCAAACATTTTAAAATATGATTGGTATGCCTTATGGACGCTGCAAGTACCTGAGTGTTATATCCGTAATAATTGAACACTTTTACTATTTTTTCAATTAGCACTACTCCATCTTCACCTATATCATCAAGGCGGCCAATAAAAGGAGAAACATATGTAGCACCGGCTTTTGCTGCCAACAAAGCCTGCCCAACATTAAATACCAGGGTGCAGTTAGTTTTAATCCCTTTAGATGCCAAATACTTTATAGCTTTTATGCCGTTTCTCGTTACAGGTACTTTTACAACAATTTGTGAATGTAATGCTGCCAGATTCTCACCTTCTTTTATCATGCCCTCAAAATCGGTTGAAATAACCTCGGCACTTACATCTCCTTCAACAATTTCACATATTTTTTTATAATGGTCAATTATATTTTGTTCTCCTTTGATCCCTTCTTTGGCCATTAGAGAAGGATTTGTTGTTACTCCATCAAGAATACCCAAATCCTGTGCTGTTTTAATCTGTTCAAGGTTTGCAGTATCAATAAAAAATTTCATAATCAGATTGGTTTTTGGTTGAAATTTAATATGTTAAACAAAAATGTTTATGTAAAATCAGACTATCAACAATATAAATTTTCAAATACCTGCATTACAAAACAGGGTTATAATCTAACAAGCCTTAATAAAAAGTGGGTAAGCTACTTATATCGCACCGCTACAACCATTTACCCTTGTTTCCTTCCGGACCTGGGGGAGTTCAACGGGAGCTGGTCGTATAAGACTTACCCGGTACAAAATTAAAATAATTTCAGAATATTTTCAACATGAACAATTCTTATTTATCCAAAAACAGATATATTTGCTCCATAACCTTAAAAAAGCTAATCTATGAACAATCCTATCAAATCGTTTTTTTGGAAAAAAACCATGAAATATGGCACATTACTTGGTCTTGTGCTGGTAATTTACTCCCTTGTGTTATGGATGGCTGGTCATGCCTTGACACAATCATTATCTTATGTGAGCTACCTTTTTTTAATAGTCGGATTATATTTAGGTATCAAAACTTTTCGCGATAATGATTCAGGTGGATTTATCAGTTATAGTCGTGCTTTAGGTGTTGGGACAACCATTGGTCTGTTCGCTGGGATTTTAACCGGCGCTTACACCTTTGTTCTCTTTAAATTTCTTGATCCTGCCTTGCTGGACCAAATGAGGCTTTTGGCTGAGGAGGCCATGTACCAAAGCGGTATTCCTGAGGCACAGATTGAAGCGGCAAGTCAGATGCAAAAAAAGTTTATGCAACCCGGTATATTAGCAATTACAACGGTTTTTGGTAATTTTTTATCGGCGTTTGTTATTTCCTTAATTGTTTCAATTTTTGTTAAAAAAGAGGCTTCTCCGTTTGAACAAGTCTGAAAATTCATATATACCTCTCATGGATATTTCTATAGTTATACCCCTTTACAACGAAGAGGAGTCGCTTCCCGAACTGCATGCATGGTTGTGCCAGGTACTTTCGAATATGGGGCTGGGTTGGGAAATTATTTTTGTGGATGACGGAAGCAATGACAATTCATGGAAAGTTATTGAGGCGATTGCCGGAAAAGATAATCATGTAAAAGGAATACGCTTCAGGCGTAATTTTGGAAAATCAGCAGGTTTGTTTTGTGGCTTTGAAGCTGCACAGGGTGAAGTGGTGATTACAATGGATGCCGATTTGCAGGACAGCCCCGATGAAATTCCCGGATTGTACAGAATGATTAAACATGAAAAATTCGACCTGGTTTCGGGGTGGAAGAAAAAGCGGTACGATCCTATTTCGAAAACAATTCCAAGCCGTCTTTTTAATTTTTTTGCAAGGGTTTTTACAGGTATAAAATTGCATGATTTCAATTGCGGATTGAAAGCCTACCGTAGGGAGCTTGTTAAAAACATTGAGGTTTTTGGTGAAATGCACCGCTATATTCCTGTATTGGCAAAGCAAGCCGGATTTTACAAAATAGGCGAGAAAATAGTTCAGCACCGGAAAAGAAAATTTGGTGTGACAAAATTCGGAATAGAGAGATTTATAAATGGGTTTCTCGATTTGCTCACTATTCTGTTTGTAACAAAGTTTGGGAAACGACCCATGCACTTTTTTGGGACACTTGGAACTATACTATTTTTATTTGGATTTGGATTGGCCGGTTACCTCGGTGTGGAAAAACTCATTTACATGAGCATGGATATCATGGCCCCGCTGGTAACGAAGAGTACATATTTTTATTTGTCGCTGGTGGCCATGATTATTGGAACGCAATTATTTCTCGCCGGTTTTCTGGGTGAATTGATTTCACGAAACTCGCCTTTCAAGAATCAATACCAGATTGATAAGAAACTAAATATTCCGAAGTGAGGATATTACTAATAGGCCCGGCTTACCCTTACAGGGGAGGAATTGTCAATTTCAACCAGGCATTATGTAATGCCCTTCAAAAAAATGGGCATGAGGTTGAAATTATTTCATTTTCAATGCAATATCCTTCCATTTTATTTCCCGGTAAGACACAAACAGATATCTCTGCAGATTACCCTAAGGGAATTAGAATTCATTCTATAATTAATTCAATTAATCCTTTTAACTGGGTAAAATCCGCGCACTTTATCCGTGAGTATTCGCCTGACTTGATTATTCTTCAATTTTGGATACCCTTTATAGCCATTTCTTTTGGACAGATTTTAAGATTTTTGAGGAAAAATAAACCCGCAACTATTGCTGTCTGCCACAATGTTATTCCTCATGAAGCCCATCCGGGCGCCAGGTGTATAACTAAATCGCTGCTTAATAAATGCAATGGCTACATTGTTTTATCAGAATCGGTGCTGGAAGATTTGGACGTACTTAAACTCAAAGGTCTAAAGGCCTACCACCCGCATCCGATTTATGATAATTATGGCGAAATTATAAGTAAAGAAAAAGCAGCCGCTTATTTAAATTTTAATCCTGCTGGTAATTACCTGCTTTTTTTTGGATTAATAAGAAAATATAAAGGATTGGATATTACTCTCAGGGCTATGAGCGATGAGCGGTTAAAGAAACTGGACATAAAGCTTATTGTTGCCGGAGAGTTTTATGAGAATGAAAAGAAATATATCCGCCTGGTAAATGAACTTGGTCTTAACAACAGGGTAATTTTTGTAAAGAAATACCTGCCTAATCATGAAGTAGGCTATTATTTTGGCCTGGCCGATATGGTAGTTCAAACCTACAAAACTGCCACTCAAAGCGGTGTTACACAGGTGGCCTATCATTTTGACAAACCAATGTTAGTAACAAATGTGGGGGGATTGGCGGAAATTGTACCTGACGGTAAGGTAGGTTACGTTACTGAAAAAGACCCAAAAGCAGTGAGCAATGCCATATTCGATTTTTACGAAAACAGGCGCGCAATGCAATTTATACAAAATATTACCGAAGAGAAAAAGCGATTCTCATGGGACTCTATGGTTCGAAAATTAGAGGAAATGGCTGCAAAAATAAGAACGGTTCCTTTTTAGAATATGTTCATAACGCATTGCGAGTCACTGTGTTGCGGATTTAGAATTACAAAACTGTCCCACCGCACCTTTCATTTCTTGCCGACACACAATTCCTGCCTACAAAAAAATGAAAGAGTGTTTTTGCCAACCCTTGTCACTTTTTCTTATATTTAAATTTACCTTTGTAACCATTACAAATCTTATATTTGATAAATAATTTATGTTAACATCTTCACACAAAACAGAATATTGGTTTCATGTTTCAAACCAAGAAGACATTCCAATTTTCGGAACAGTAGATAAAGCCATTGACATCCCTTTTCTACTTACAATTATTCAAGAGTTGCCTTTAGAAGCAGGACTCCAAGCCGATTACATTGCTGACTTGATTAAACGAAATTCTGAATCCATAGATATTCTTAGAACATTTGTAGGAGTATCAGACAAGCGAATGTATTTGGAGTTAAGTTACATTTTCGGGAAAACAAAATTCAATGCAACCGATAACGAAAATGTGCTTGGCTATTCAGTTTACGATTTGGAAAAACACAATGTGAGTTTCTTTAAAACTTTAACGAAACAGAAAGCTGATACTGAGGCAAACAAGGTAAAAAATAAGAAAGCAAAAAAAGCAATTGAGATTATTGCTAACTATCTTATTTCAAAAGGAATTGTTTCAATTCTTGGTGCACTGAAAAAATTAAATCCCCAAGAGATAACTGCTTTGATTGACAACTTGATTTTGCCAAAAGAAATACAACAAGCAGAAACGAAAAGACGAGGACACGGGGCTGAATGGCAATTAGCTATTGTTTTACATCAACTTGGTGCAATTTTTATCCCTTCAGACAAGCATACTAATCCTATGAGTTCTGACGACCCAAATGTAGACAAGCACACTTTTATACTTGCGGCAAGAAATGAAGAAACAGGTTGGAGCTTTGATATAATTATTAAGGAAGATGCAACTACCTTAAAGATTTTTATTCAAGGACTCATCCATACTTCCGACCCAGGACAGTATGGTGTAAATAAAAGTGCTGAAACAATTACAATTAAATCAGGTTTGACTGCACACAATCAAACTAACAATATCACAAAGGAATTGTGGGGCTTAGTTGATGGTGTGGGTTTTATTGAAAACCCAGACAATACTGTTTTCAAAATGCTTAATGCTTTTGACACTTTCATTCAGCTAAAAACATTGTATAAGGCAGGTTTGCGTTTACACCAATTAGGTCTTGTAAATGTTCGTGCAATAAAATTTGATATGACTTTTTACACAGTTGCAGAGGCGGATGCAATGTTTGAAAAATATGGAAGTGGAAACATTCAAAAAGTTACTGATAATACAACACCAGCAGGAACAGCTATACAAGCAGGTAAAGCATGGCTTTATATTTAAACACGAATCATTTTTTCCACTAACTCATCAATCTGTTTCAGATATTTCATTTTATCTTCTGAGGCGTGACCCTTTTTACAAAGTGCACTAATTGAAGCATGGCTTGTATTTTTTGGATTAAACTTTGGCAAGTTCAATCTCTTAATAATACTTGGAGTTATTTGAGTGCCTACCATGTAGCTTTCTATTGTTTCACGATAAGCAGTTGAACTTAACAGCCCACATAAATAATATGCTTCGTCTTTATCATTCAATCCCACTGAAATAATTTTTTCGTTTCCGATAATATTTTTCGTTCCTAAATATTTATCGTTTGCGTATTCAATTACAGCAGGTCTGAACTCTTTTGAAATAAACCGCCATGCAACTTTGTAAGGACTAAAAGTGTAATCTCCAATTCTTTGTAGTGCATAATAATTTTTCAAATGAATATGCTTATCAAATGTTGTAAATCCTTTTCTGTTTTCCAATTCAGTTTTGAACTCTTCAAAATATTTTACGGTATTTGGATAGTTTTCTAAAACTAACATTTCTACAGGGTACATTTTACTTTCAGCAGTGTGCGGACACAAGATATATTTTGTGTATTCATAGCTCCATAAGTCCAATTCATTTCCTGTTAGAAATGGAAACACAAATTCTTTTTCCAATTCCATTTCAACATTTTTCATTTTATTCTTTGCTCTCTCTGTCAGGTTTTTAACGGTTACAGTTTCACCATTATCAGAAACAATTTGCATCCAAAAAATTCCGTTTGCACCACCTGTGAAAACGCCAGTCCTACCAACATATTCTGACTTACCCAAAACTAAACTTGATTGTTGTAATTTATCCTCAGTTTCAGTAATCCAACCTGAATTTGATACCCCATTTTCAGAAGGTCGTGCCTTCTGCCAATCAAAATTTATATGCTCATTCAGTTTTGAAATATCAAGTTCATTATCAAAAGAACGCTTACCATTTTTCGGCATCCATGAAACAAAGTCAATTGGAAAACTTGGTTCCTCTCCTTTGGTAACGAAAAAAAGTGCAGTCCTTGTAGCGGCATCCTTAAAAGGTTTTATTGCTGTCAAATCATCTACACGGTAAGGATTTATAGGCGTATTAGTTGGTTGTATTTTAAATTTCCTGAACCCCTCCCCTTGCTTGACGGACTTAAACAATGTTTCTTTAATTACAAACCCAAGTTTGCCATTCAACTTTAAATATTTATCAAGTACAACATAAGTCAGCAAAACTGAAATATCTTCCTTAATGAAACTTGCATCCATTCCCTTTTGGCTAAACAAATTATAATGTTGCCACAAGTGAGCATTTTTCATTTTATATGCTTTGGGTAAGTACTCCCAATTCACCCAAGGCGGATTGCCAACTATGTAATCAACTTTTTCAATTTCGATTTTTTCATAGTCATCTTCAGAATCATTAAAAAGTTCGGCACTATGACTGTTCGCTGCTATCGCATCAGCATAATAAATTGGAATTTCTAATTTATTAACTGAATCAAATTTATGGTCAATGCTATAGAGTACAATGTAATTTGTTTTACAAGCTAGCACAGACAAAGGATTAATGTCTATACCATATACATTTTTGTAAATCTCTTTATTTGAGATTTTACGATATTTCTGAATGAGATTAAAAATAAAAGTTCCAGAGCCACAAGACGGGTCAATATATTTTTTGAATGGTGCATCAACATCTCCTTTTGTTACAGTTTCAATAACAAAGTTTGCCAACCAATCTGGAGTATAAAATTCTCCCATACTATGACGGACTTGAGTTGGAAAAATACTTTCAAAAATTCCCTTGATAAAATCAGTTGCACCGAGACAAACATTTAAATCAATCGCAGCAAATAAATCAATAAGAGATACAGAAAAATTAGGTATTTCTAAAAACCAATTGAAATCTTCTTTGCAATTGTAATTAGTTATTCCTTTTGATTTAAAATAATCTTTGTTGAACAATTCAATAGTAAAGTGCTTGTCAGCAAAAACAGCTTTGTATCCTATGAATCTTAATACTATTGAATAATAAGTTTCAAGGCAAAACAATAATTGAAAGACTGCATCTTCATTTAATAATTTAACACCATAATCATCTTCTAATTTTTTTATATCCAGTTTCCTTTGTGTGTCAAGAAACCCGTGAATATTAATAAAGTCTTTTTTCCATTGAGTATATTCCTGCAAGTCTGCATTGGATGAAATGAAATCATACATAGTGCTGACACCTTGATAATAAAGTGTGCCTTTTATCCAGTCTTGATTTTCTAACATTACGCTTTGTGTTTTCATTTTTTTAATTTTACATACTTGACAATTTCTTCTTTGACAATTGATATAGCATCAAGGGTTACTTCATTTGCACCGTACTCTCGCAAAATTTTTTCTGCCGTCAATTTTGAACGCAAAATATTTTCAGGTACTTTAAAATGCTTTGCGATTTTTTTTATTTGTTCAGATGTTGGTAATCTTTCTCCCCTTTCAATCTTACTCAACATTGGTGAATCAATATCTGTCCCTTGTGAAACCTGATGAAGTGTTTCGTTTCTTTCCTTTCGAACATCCCTTAAATACTGACCTAATTCAGATTTAATTTGATTTTTATTGCCACTCATTGACCTGTCATATTTTGACAAAATTACAACTCTTTTTTATACTATTACCAATTTTATAAGTAAAAGTTTTCAACAACGAACTAAAAAGCCAACGCACCTTTAGAAAGCAATAAACTTTCAACTTTCTCGTCTCCTGCAATAGCAGAAACCTGCTGTTAATGGCTGCCCTGCTTTTCCGTCTGTGTCGTAGGTGTCTGCTGTCTGCTGTGATGTAGTTTGTTTTTGTTGAGCGTGGGGGCATTTTTGAAAATTTCTTTCTCGGATTTGTCGGTAGGCAAAGAAATTTTCAAAAATGCGAAGCGAGGGTTTTTCTTTTTTCTTTTTTGTCTGCTGTCAAGTTGCTGCGGAACTGTCCCCGTGCAAGTGTCCCCGCTATTCGTTTTTAATTGCTCAAAAGTGTCAAGTTGCTGCGCCACTGTCCACGAAGCGAAAAGGGCTGCCACTAACTCCCGAATATCTTTATTTGAATATTGTAAAGTTAATCTGGTATATTCAATAATTACAAATCTTATTACTATTGGGTGAATAGGGCCGGTACTTCAGATCTACCTCCCTGTTTTCACACAAGCAGCATATTTTCGGAGTATTTGTATTCCACGTCAGAAAAAATATGTCAAAAAATCAATCAATGTAGCCTTAATAAAAAAAGCTCGGTGGGTTGTGGGAAAAACAACGGGTTCTATTATCTGAATGAATTGGTTTTTACGATTTTTGTTACAACAGTGACCTATCTTTTATTTTTTTTGGTGGTTGTAAAATATGGAACAAGTACTTGTTTAAAAAAGGCTCTGCCCTGAAAATTCCAAATCAGGCCATTATTACCGGTAAGCAATTAGTCGGAATTAGTGCCAGATTTATGTTTAAGTAATTCAGCAACTTTCTTATCTATTGGTAATGTCATGTCAGCTTCAGAAATATCGCTAACCGGTTTCCACCTGAATGACATGTTCCCTTCTATATCCTCGTTAAAATCAAATGGTTTGTTTGAGCATGTAAACTTTGCTGGTTCGGTAAACTTTGCAAGGTAATATATACTAATTAATTGATGGTCTTCGAAGAAAAAGGCTTTTTGAAAAAAATCAGTTGTGTAAAAATGGCTCACGATTTCCAGATTCAGTCCAAATTCTTCAATGGCTTCTCTTTTCAGGCATGCAATAGTGCCTTCACCAAATTGCAGACCTCCGCCCGGAAATTTTGTCATGCGCCTGCCCATTTGAAACTCATCGCTCAGCAACACTTCATTTTTTTCATTGATAATGAGGGCATATACCCTTATGGCAAATTTTGTTATGGGTATTTCCATATTTATTATTGAATGAAAATTTCTGATTGAATATGTGCAAAAATTTTTTTTCTATTAAATGGAGAAAACCATTTTATTTCATTGTCTCTTGCAAACCATGTCAATTGCCGTTTTGCGTAATGCCGCGTATTTCTTTTAATCAATTCCACAGCCTTTTCCAAAGATATAACACCTTGGAAATATTCAAACAACTCTTTATAGCCGACAGTATTTAAAGCATTGAGTTGCTTATAATGATAAAGTTCCTTAGCTTCCTTCAGCAGGCCGTATTCCATCATTTCGTCAACCCGTTGATTTATTTTTTGATATAATTCCGCTCTATCCATATTTAACCCGATTTTTAGTATGCTAAATTCTCTGGTCTTTTTGGGCAGTGTAAGAAATGATGAGTATGGTTTTCCGGTTATTATACAAACTTCAAGAGCTTTCAATATTCGTTTTGGGTTGTTTAAATCTACCTGGTTATAATGAACAGGATCAAGTTTAAGTAATTGCTTATGCAAATATTCTAAACCCATTTCTTTGTATTGAAGCTGCAATTGTTTTCTTATAGCCTGGTCAACTTTTGGGAGTTCGTCAATGCCCTTGCATAATGCATTAATGTAAAGTCCAGATCCTCCGGTTAAGATAACCGTGTTTTTTGTAACAAATATTTTTTGCAATACGCCGAGCGCTTCTTGTTCAAACATGCTCGCATTGTAATAATCATGAATGGAAATATGACCAATGAAATGGTGCTTTGCTTCAGAAAGTTCTGCGGGAGTAGGTGTGGCGGTACCAATTTTAAGTTCACGGTAAAATTGCCGTGAGTCTGCCGACAGAATTTCGGTTTGTAATTCCTTTGCAAGTTCAATGGCCAGTCTGGTCTTACCGATTCCGGTCGGACCCAAAATGACTATCATGAATTTTTTGCAATTACTTGCTGAGGCCGGCCTGCTCATTTTTACAAATCTTTTAGGAAGCTTATGGTATCAACTCCATCGGCATAGTCCCAAAGTTCGGGCATTTGTGTTTTCCCAAAGGGAACAGCCTGTATTTTTTCGTGTGAGGCTGCAATGCACTGTATTTGTTCTCTAATGCTTTGCAACTGCTCCATAAGTTTATCAAAGTTTTTGTAAAACTGATAGTGCAATACTGCAATTGGAGATGACAGCCTGGGGTTTTCGTTTAAAAGTACAAATCCCGAATCATAGTGGGGAATTCTATTAATAAGAAATACTGCCCTGTTGTATTCATAGTTATTTGCATATTTGTGATGGTTGATTACCCCTGAGAATTTATGAAACAAATCAATGAGCCTGGGTATATCGTATCCTTCGGGCAAATAAATCATTGATACATTTCTGCAACCCAGTCCAAAGTACTTGAAAATATCATCGACCAGCAATTGCAGTTCCTCCTGTGTTTCATTTCCGTTTAGGATTGCAATTGAATTTCTGTTTTTCCTGATGATATGTGGATATTTCCCAAAGTAATATTCAAAATACCTGCCGGAATTATTACTTCCGGTAGCTATAATTGCATCGAAGCCTTTTAAAAATTTTTCGGCAAACTCTATTCTTTCGCCAAATCTATTGTCTATACCAGATAAAATTTTTCCAATAGCTTTCATTAACTCCTTATCTTTTTCCGACAATTTCCCGATATAAAAATGTCCTGAAATGAGCACACTTAACATATCGTGAAATCCGACCAAGGGTATATTACCTGCAGAAATAACCCCGACTTTTTTGACTTGCCCGGGCGAGACAGGCAATGAATAGGGAGTAAGCCATTTTTCAAGGTTTATTGTATTTAATAAATGTGCATACGATGAAAGTGACAGAAGAATATTTTCTTTCGTGAACCAGGGATTTTGCAACTCACTTTGTTCGACTACAGAATCAAGTAATCTGGAAAATTCAATTTGTTTATTGCCCGGTATATTCGCTGCTTTTTCAATGCCTAAGTAATTACGGAGAAAATTCCCTAGCAGGTCAAAAGCTTTTATTAAATCTTTAATGTGCATGTATCGTTATTGTGAAAGTGTAAAAATACTAATATTGCTGAAAGAGAATATTCTTAAAATTGTGAAAAATATATGCATAATAACTTCCGGCTCATGTAACAACTTGAATAAACATTAGTAAAAATTTCATTAACAGAAAATGAATTTTATTTAATACAAATCATTACCGTACTTTAAAAAATTATCTCCTTGTTAAAGGGTTCATGCCGCCCGGGCTTTGCTTTTCTCTATAGAAAATAAAGTAAGCAGAGTTTTTAATTACCTAATTTTTCATCAATTGAGTTAGAATTAAATTGCAGGAAGTAATTGTTTTTCTTTTGCTTTCTTCAATTGAAACGATATTTGTTTTTTTTCAGCCCGAATAATTTTAATTTTGGGAAGAATTAGCAATACCTGAATTTTTAGGAAAATATACTTTTAATTTTATTTCGGGATTGTATTTAGCATCTTGATATTTTTTTGTGATTAAACAAACCAAATTAAAATGTATTCGACAGAAGAGATTAATAAGTTTTGTAAAAATACATTGATTGATAATCTTGGGATAGAGTTTACGGTTTTAAAATCGGGGTATATAGAAGCCAAAATGCCGGTTGACAGTCGCACGATTCAACCGATGAAAATTTTGCATGGAGGAGCTTCCCTTGCTTTTGCCGAAACTTTGGGCAGTCTCGGCTCATATTTGCTTATTGACCGTGAAAACCAGCATATAGTTGGAATTCAGCTAACAGGCAATCATGTTTCTCAGGTTAATTCAGGCTTTGTTTATGGCTATGCAACATTGTTGCACAAGGGTAGTAAGACACATATATGGGATATTAAAATTTGCAACGAAAATGGGAAAATAGTTTCCTTATGCAGGTTGACAAATATGGTTATAAATGGGATTTAATTTTAGATGGAATCAACTTTTAATTTAACAAATAAGCTTGAAGCAGTCCTGAAAATTTGTATTGAGAAGGGATTTTCCTTTGTAACATACCGCTTGCCTAAAAATACTGGCATTTCTACGTTTGTGCAATACAGTAAGCCTGTTGTAGCTTTTCAAGACATTAATTCAATCGAGGGCAAACAAGGGTTTGTTGTAGCACCCTTCGACAGTCATTCAGGTCATCCGGTTTATCTTATACAACCCGATATAATTATTTCCGGTAATAATTTTGATAGTCAATTAATAAATGAATTGGCAAAATCAGATTCGATAACTAAAGTCAGTGTAAATACTGAAAATTCTGAATTAATTAATATTGCTGATTTTGATGAATATAAAAATCAGGTATTACGAACAATCCAGACTATAAAAAATGGGGATGCAAAAAAAATCGTAATTTCACGGATTGAGTATGAAACCAGGGCAGAGAATATAAGTTACACAAGGCTGTTTAAAACCATTGAGGAAGAATATACAGAGGCTTTTGTGTATTTGTTGTTTACGCCGGGAACTGGTTTGTGGTGTGGTGCATCTCCCGAATCCCTCGTTTCCGTTTCAAATGGTATCATTTCTACAGTTGCGCTTGCAGCTACACGAAAATGTAATAAATTTTCAGAGCTTAAACCATGGGATGAAAAAGAAATTGAAGAGCAGGCAATTGTAACACAATATATTGAAAGTGTACTAGAACGGTTTTCTGTAAAAAAAATCACAAAGTCCGGGCCTGAACCTCAGCAGGCAGGAAATATAGCACATTTGAAAACTACTTTTACCTTTCCCGAAAAGGAGTTGAATGGTCATTTTTTTGATTTTATCAATGAGTTGCATCCTACACCTGCTGTATGCGGTTTACCAAAAATTAATGCCCTGCAAATAATCAGTCAAATAGAAAAGCACCACAGGGAATATTATTCGGGTTATTTGGGTCCGGTTAATACTTCGGGGGAAACAAACCTGTTTGTTAACCTTAGATGTATGAAAATATTTCGTAGTAAATTTGCCCTTTATCTGGGAGCCGGAATTACTGAGGCTTCTGATCCTGAAAAGGAGTTGGAGGAAACTAATTTAAAAAAATTAACATTGTTAAATATTATAAAACGCATAAATCACCCGGCAAACTATGATGGATAGTAGGAAAGGCCTAAGTTGGATACCTGAAATTTGTTTACAACTTGGATTAAGGCGGGCTGTAATTTCCCCTGGTTCACGCAATGCTCCATTAATAATGGCTTTGGTAAATTACCCGGGTTTTAATTGTTTTAGTATTACCGATGAACGAAGTGCCGGTTTTGTTGCCTTAGGTATGGCGCAGCAATTAAATCTGCCTGTAGCGCTAATTTGCACTTCGGGTACTGCTGTATTGAATTATGCACCGGCAATTGCCGAAGCCTATTATCAAAAAATCCCCCTTCTGGTAATTACTGCCGATCGCCCTCCGGAATTGATTGACCAAAACGAAGGGCAATCAATCAGACAAAGGGATATATTTGCAAATTACATCAAAAAAAGTTTTGAATTGCCCGTAGATACTGCTAAGCTTATAGATCAATGGTATTGTGGCAGAATCATATCCGAGGCGGTCAATTATACTATGCTCGATTCGCCTGGCCCCGTACATCTGAATGTCCCCTTGCGTGAGCCGCTTTATACGCCAATTATTCCTGCGGATAATCCTGCACCGATAATTAATGTGATTGAAAATAAGAGAATTCTTGACGAAATTCAATGGCAGGGAATAGCCACCGAATGGAAAAAACATAAAAAGAAATTGGTTTTGTGCGGATTTCATAAGAAAGATACGGTATTGAATGAGGCACTGGAAATTATGGCTAAAAATAACGAGGTTGTTGTTATGGCCGAAAATCTTTCTAATTTGAGCAGCAACTGGTTTATTGATTCGCCTGAGTGTTTTTTAGCAGGAATGGATAAAAATCAAAAAAAAGAATTTTCACCCGATTTGGTAATAACAATAGGAGGAGCAATTATTTCGAAACTCCTTAAAAATTACCTTCGTGAATACAAGTGCAAAGAACATTGGAATATAGATGAGAATGACCTGTTTATTGATACTTTTGGAGTTCTGAAGAAAAACATAAGATTAGAGCCTGCCATATTTTTTAAAAAAGTAAGAGGAGAAGGCAATTCAAATGTGCAATTTTCAGAATTAGCCGGAAAAATAAATAATGAGAGAATGAAATTGCACTCCGGTTTTTTTAAATCCGCTGCTTTTTCTGATATTATGGTTGTTAACAAAATTTTTGAGACTTTACCCGAAAATATAAACTTGCAATTAGGCAATAGTAATCCGGTAAGGTATTCCCAACTTTTTAAAACCAAACCCTACGTGGTTTATAATTCAAATAGGGGTACATCCGGTATCGATGGTTGTGTATCTACTGCCGCAGGTGCGGCTATGGTAAACAACAGACCAACAGTTCTTATTACAGGCGACCTTGCCTTTATTTACGATTCCAACGGAATGTGGAATAGTATGTTGCCTGATAATCTCAGAATAATAGTAATAAATAATAATGAGGGCAATATTTTCAAGCTAATTGAAACAAGCAGGGAAGTTGAAAATATAAAGAATTTTTTAGAAACTCCCCACAAGGTAAATATTGAAGCCCTTGCAACAGCCTACGGCCTTAATTATTACTTTGCCAATGACGATAAGAGTCTTGACAAAGCGCTTAGCCACTTTTTTGAACAAAAAAGCAAGGCTTCAGTTCTTGAAGTAAAAACTTCAGGTGAAATTTCAGCAAGAATGTTTAAATTATATTACAAATTAATTTCAAAGCAAAATGAACAATAAAGTTAATTGGGTAAAACTTAGAGAATTTGAAGAGATTAAATTTGAATTTTTTGAAGGTATCGCCAAAATAACAATAAACAGGCCCAGGTACCATAACGCATTTACACCCGATACTGTAAAGGAAATGTGCGAAGCAATGGTCGACTGCCGTGAGAATCAGGATATTTTTGTAGTGGTTTTTACAGGCGAAGGCGACAAGGCTTTTTGCAGCGGTGGCGATCAGAATGTAAAACAAACCGGTGGCTATATTGGGAAAGACGGTATTCCACGTTTGAATGTTCTTGACTTGCAACGACAAATACGTTCTTTGCCAAAACCTGTGATTGCTATGGTGAATGGTTGGGCAATCGGCGGCGGGCACGTTTTACATGTAGTTTGCGATTTAACTATCGCCTCTGATAATGCAAGGTTTGGCCAAACCGGACCAAAGGTTGGCAGTTTTGATGCAGGTTTTGGAGCTTCTTATCTGGCAAGGCATGTTGGACAAAAAAAAGCCCGAGAAATATGGTTTCTTTGCGATCAATATACTGCACAGGAAGCATTTGATATGGGTATGGTTAATAAAGTTGTACCATTTGCTAAGCTTGAGGAAGTTACAATTGAATGGTGCGGAAGAATTATGAAACGCAGCCCGCTTGCTTTAAGAATGCTTAAAATGGGACTTAATGCCGAACTCGACGGGCAGGCTGGTTTACAGGAATTTGCCGGAAATGCTACATTACTTTATTATTTAACCGAAGAGGCCAAGGAAGGGAAACACGCTTTCCTTGAAAAAAGAGACCCCGATTTTAAAAAATATCCACGGTTTCCTTAAACAATATAAATTAACCTAAAATTAGCAGCTTAATTAAAAAGGCAGCTAATTTTAAAGTTGTTTTTTCATAATTCTTAATAAATCAATATGGCTTCTTTGCTAGCCTGGGTTGAGGCAATCAGGGTTCAAACAATACCCCTTGCAATATCAAGTTCTATTTTGGGGAGTATGCTTGCATTGGCCGATCAAAGTTTTAAGTGGCCTGTTCTTGTTTTGTCAATCCTTACTACAATTTTGCTCCAGATACTATCCAATCTGGCAAACGATTATGGCGACTTTAAATCGGGAGCTGATAACCCCGACCGGAAAGGCCCCAGAAGACTTGTGCAGAGTGGACTCATAAAAACTTCTGAAATGAAAACAGGTATTGTAATTACTGCAATATTAGCCTTAATTTCAGGTTCATTACTAATAATAACAGGAGTTTCTACTGGAAACACTATTTTAAAACTTGTATTTTTTCTCCTTGGTATTGGGGCAATTATAGCTGCGATTAAATATACCCTTGGTAAAAATCCCTATGGTTACAAAGGTTTAGGCGATTTGTTTGTATTCATTTTCTTCGGATTGGTTGGTGTTATTGGTACTTATTTTTTGCATTCCTCAGTTTTCAAGGCATGGCTTTTATTGCCTGCCGCCTCTGTCGGATTTTTAAGTGCCGCCGTACTAAACCTTAATAATCTACGGGATTATGGTAACGACAGCAAAACAAACAAGAAAACCCTTGTTGTATTTTTCGGCCCCGAATGGGGAAAACTTTATCACGTCATGCTTGTTTCACTTGCAATTATTTCAATTACTATTTTTAATTTATTTAATTACAAATCTGTTTTTCAGTTTTTATTTATTCTAACATTGCCATTTTTAATTAGAAACATTGTAGTTGTTTACCGTTTTACCGAACCCGAAAAATTGTATTCTGAGCTAAAAAACCTTGCCATTTCAACTTTCTTTTTTTCTTTTACCTTTGGTTTGGGGCAAATCTTATGATAATATGGGAAATTGGGTTGCATCAATAAAAAAATATACTTTACAATTCAAATTTCCTGCAGGAACTTCACGCGGAATTTTGCATGAAAAACCTTCATGGTTTTTGTACTTGATTAATAAGGAAAACGGAAACTCTGGAATAGGTGAAATATCAGTTGTTCCGGACTTAAGTTCCGATTATACTTCCGATTTTGAAGAAAAATTAAACGATGTTGTAAATCAAATTAATAAGCATAGTTTGCCCGATAGGGAATTTATGCAGGCTTTTCCTTCAATAAATTTCGGAATAGAAACAGCGCTGCTGGATGCTGCAAATGGGGGAGGCCACATTTTGTTTTCATCCGGGTTTACTGAGGGCAGACATGGAATTCCAATCAATGGCCTGATATGGATGGGCCCGGCTGACGAAATGATTAAGCAGGTTAAAAAGAAAATCGAGGAAGGGTTCAATTGTCTGAAACTTAAAATTGGCGCACTGAATTTTGACATGGAACTTGAGCTGTTAAAAAAAATCAGAGGTGAATTCCTGACAGAAAAAATTGAAATCCGTTTGGATGCCAATGGCTCATTTTCAGCAGAGGAAGCTACTGAAAAACTCAAACGTCTTTCAGAATTTAATATTCATTCCTTAGAGCAGCCAATTCAACCGGGGCAATGGAATAAAATGGCGGAAATTTGCAGCTATTCACCCATTGACATCGCTTTGGATGAAGAACTTATCGGAATAAGCAATAGTGAGCTTGCGTGTAAAATGTTAAGGGAAATAAATCCAAAGTTTATTATTTTAAAACCTTCATTACTTGGCGGGTTTGAGAAATCAACAAAATGGATTGAAATTGCTGAAGAAAATAATATTTGCTGGTGGATTACTTCAGCCCTTGAATCAAATATAGGGCTGAATGCAATTGCCCAATGGGTTTTCACTCTTAACAATAGTATGGTTCATGGCTTGGGTACAGGACAGATTTATATAAATAATTTTTATTCTCCACTGCAATTAAAAGGTGCTGAATTATGGCATAATCCCATGGTGGGCTGGGATTTTAATTTTAAGATTTTATGACCGAAAACAGTTTGATTTTAAAATTAAACGGCCAATCATACAGCAGGCATGAATTAAGAATATTTGCTGAAAAAGCGATTGCAAACAGCAAAGCCGAAGCCTACGAACTGGAAATATACCGGTTTATTCTCGACTGGATTGACGAAAAGGATTTTATAGAAATTAAAACATCGGGTTCAACCGGCGAACAGAAGCCCATAAAACTATTGAAAAAATGGATGCTTCATTCAGCGCTTAAAACATGCCGCTATTTTGATTTTTCCGGTTCATCAGTCTTTTTGCTTTGTTTGCCTGCTTCATTTATTGCCGGCCGTATGATGATTGTAAGGTCAATTGCTTGTGGAGCAAATTTGATCACCGTAAAGCCTGATTCCAATCCTTTACAACAGTTAACTACCCTTATCGACTTTGCTGCGCTAACACCTTTTCAATTGCATAAATCTATTGAACTGTTAAAAATAAATAGAAATGTAAAAACAATTATTGCAGGAGGGGCTGAGGTAAGCGGATTACTGATTACCGCCATTCAGCCCTTGGCAACTGAAATTTATTCTACCTATGGAATGACAGAAACCTGTTCGCATATTGCCTTACGGAAATTAAACGGATCCGGTAAAACAAATTGCTTTGAGATTATGGATGGCATTGAAATTAAAACTGATGGGCACGGGTGTCTTGTAATTGCTGAGCCAAACTTGGGTTTAATTAACTTTTCAACAAACGATATGGTTGAAATAATTGATTCAAAACGTTTCAATTGGATTGGTAGGCGTGATAACCTTATAAACACTGGCAGTTTAAAATTTAATCCTGAAATATGGGAAGATAGAATTTCGCATCTTCATAACTCACGAATGATTTTTGTACCAATACCCCATAAACAATTAGGTAACGCTATTATTCTCGTGGTTGAATCAGAAAACCTTTTGAAGCAAGAAATTTTAGTATTGAAAAACAAAATTCAGGAAATTACAGGAAAACATTTTGCACCTAAAAAAATAATAAATCTGTTTCCTTTTCCGGAAACGCCAACTGGTAAGCCAAATAGAATGAAAATAACAGCGATGGCAGCCATAAAAAAACCGGACTTTTAACCCTCTCCTTAAAATTTTAAACCTAGAGTAAAAACAAAGCCGAAGACTTTTAAAAGCTTTCAGCCTTGTTTTAGATTGCTTTCCTGATATAGGTTTTTAATCTCCTCGGCCACTTATCCGTGATTTTATAAGGTTCAGCGCCGAACCTGCCTTGAACCATTCAATTTGTTGATCATTGTACGAATGATTAGCAAGAATTTCATCCTTACTTCCGTTCGCATGGTTCAGAACAATTTTAAGGGGATTTTCGGATGTAAATTCAGTAAGACCTATAATATCAATTGAATCATCTTCCAATATTTTAAAATAGTCCGCTTTATTGGCAAAGGTAAGTGCAAGCATACCCTGTTTTTTAAGGTTGGTTTCATGAATTCGGGCAAAAGACCTCACCAAAACTACTTTTACGGCAAGATGACGAGGTTCCATGGCGGCATGTTCTCTGGACGACCCTTCGCCATAATTTTCATCGCCAACTATTACTGAAGCCAATCCTGCCGCTTTGTAGGCTCTGGCAGTATCTGGAACAGTAGAATATTGACCCGAAATTTGATTTTTAATATAATTTGCTTTTTCATTAAAATAATTAATTGCTCCAATTAAAAGGTTATTGGAGATATTGTCGAGGTGTCCCCTGTAACGCAGCCATGGTCCGGCCATTGAAATATGATCGGTAGTACATTGACCTTTCACTTTAATAAGAAGCTTTAGTCCCTTCAAATCGCTTCCATTCCAAGGTTCAAAAGATTCAAGCAACTGAAGGCGATTTGATTTCGGATTCACAATTACTTCAATCCCACTCCCGTCTTTGGCGGGCTGCTGATAACCGTTATCTTCAACGGCAAATCCGTTTATGGGTAATTCCATGCCTTCAGGTTCTTCAAACTTTACCTTTTCGCCCTTGTCATTTACAAGATAATCTGTAATAGGATTGAAGGTCAGGTCACCTGCTATTGCAAATGCAGTTACTATTTCAGGGGAAGCTACAAAAGCATGGGTGTTGGGGTTTCCATCGTTGCGCTTGGCAAAGTTTCGATTAAATGAAGTAATAATTGAGTTTTTTAATTCTTTGTCGGCATTATGACGTGCCCACTGTCCAATGCAAGGCCCGCAAGCATTCGCAAGCGTAATGCCTCCAATTTTTTCAAAAATTTCAAGCAAGCCATCCCTTTCAATTGTATAACGAACCTGTTCTGAACCGGGGGTAATGGTAAACTCCGATTTTGCTTTCAGCCCTTTTTCCAATGCTTGCCTGGCAATGGATGCGGCTCTTGTTATGTCTTCATAAGATGAGTTGGTGCAGGAGCCAATAAGACCTACTTCCAATTTTTTAGGATAAGCATTATCAATAACGGCTTTGGCAAATTGTGAAAGAGGCCATGCTTTGTCTGGCGTAAACGGACCATTTACATAGGGCTCCAATTCAGAAAGGTTAATTTCTATTACCCTATTAAAATATTTTTCTGGATTTTTATATACTTCGGGGTCGCCCTGAAGATATTCGGCAATTGAATCGGCCAAATCGGCTATTTCTTTTCTGTTGGTGACGAACAGATAGTCGGCCATTTTTTTATCGTAACCGAATATAGAAGTAGTAGCACCAATTTCAGCTCCCATGTTACAAATAGTACCTTTTCCCGTACAGGAAATATTTTCGGCACCTTCACCAAAATATTCCAGTATTGCATCGGTACCACCATCAACTGTAAGAATTCCGGCAACTTTTAATATTACATCTTTTGCAGATGTCCAGCGGCTTAATTTTCCTGTTAACTTTACCCCAATCAATTTAGGAAATTTAAGTTCCCATGGCATTCCTGCCATAACATCTACAGCATCGGCTCCGCCAACGCCAATAGCTATCATGCCAAGCCCTCCTGCATTTACGGTGTGTGAGTCGGTTCCTATCATCATACCGCCGGGAAACGCGTAGTTTTCCAAAATCACCTGATGAATAATTCCTGCACCGGGTTTCCAGAAGCCTATGCCATATTTGTTTGAAACTGAAGCCAGAAAATCAAAGACTTCCTGGTTATTTTCAAATGCGGTAGCCAAATCTTTTTGAGCACCTTCTTTTGCCAGTATTAAATGATCGCAATGTACCGTTGAAGGAACAGATACTTTTGTCTGACCTGCCTGCATAAACTGAAGCAAGGCCATTTGGGCGGTGGCATCCTGCATGGCAACCCTGTCGGGGTTGAAAAAAACATAATCTTTGCCTCTAATGAAGTCTTTGTCAGGAATTTTCCCATCGAAATGGGCATACAAAATTTTTTCAGACAGGGTAAGAGGCTTGTTAAACTGCTTTTTTGCCTCATCAATTTTATTTTTGAACTGCGAATAAACTTCCTTGATTAGGTTAAGATCAAAAAACATAATTCCAATTTTAAATTAAAATGAAAAATTCCAGCAATGGTTTTGTTTTTTTGGTTAAATTTCTTCAGTGAAATATATTGTCTATGCTCCCGGTAGTAAACATTAAAAGTGTATTTCGACACTGCAAGTTAATTAAAATTATGCAAATTTCTAACTGTTTAAATAAAAATATATTTTAAAATTTAATAATGCCTTGCAATAAAATTTGTGGATTAAAGTTTTTTAAAGCTGATATTAAGTAATTTTTTTAAATATTTTGTACAAATTGATTGACAAAGTTTTTTTAGGTTTTGTACCGTAATTAAATATTGTTTTTGCATTTATTAAGTTGGTAACTTTACAATTCACCGCACAGTAATAAACATTTGTATGAAGTATATTTTCCAGTTCAAATTTGCAGGATTATTTCTTGAGAATTTAAAGATTTCTTTTCATTCTATTCGCACCAATCTCTTGCGTACTATTCTTACTGTTTTTATTATTGCTATCGGGATTAGTGCTCTAGTTGGGATATTAACCGCCATTGACTCAATTAAAGGGAGCATATCAACGTCCTTTGCACGTCTCGGGGCAAATACTTTTTCAATTGGATCCCGTGGAGTTACCGTTCAAATTGGGGCAACCAGAGAACGGACAAGGAATTTTTCATTTATATCTTTTGAGCAGGCAAATCAATTCAAAGAAGAATTCAATTTCCCTGCAAAAGTTTCCGTTAATACGCGCGCTTCGGGAAATGCCGTAGCCAAATTTAAGGATAAGAATACCAATCCCAATATTGATGTAATTGGAATAGATGAGAATTATATTCACACGGCCGGATTTGAAATTGAGAGAGGAAGGAACATTACAGCTTTTGAAGTTGAAACGAATCAGCATGTAGCTTTAATCGGACGTGGAATTGTAGATATATTATTTGAATCAGGGGAGGATCCGATTGGAAACATTGTAACTATTGGCAACGGAAGATACAGAGTTGTTGGCATTTTAAAGGAGCAAGGCGATGCATTTGGAGGCGGGGACGACGATTGTCTGCTTCCGATTACAAATGTCAGGCAGTATTTTTCACGGCCGCAAATGACATTTAACATAAATGTTATGCCAAATTCTCCTGAACTGCTTGACATCGGAATTAGTGAGGCAGAAGGGTTATTCCGTATTATAAGAGGCAACAGGGTAGGAGAGGAGTCTGATTTCAATATCGAAAAAAGCGACAGCCTGGCAAACCTATTGATAGAAAACCTTAGATATGTTACTTTAGCAGCAACATTTATAGGGATTATTACCCTTATTGGCGCAGCAGTTGGCCTTATGAATATTATGTTAGTTTCTGTTACAGAGCGCACAATGGAAATTGGAATTAGAAAAGCTATTGGTGCAAAAGCGACTATAATAAAATATCAATTTCTGTTTGAAGCCATTATTATTGGGCAACTTGGAGGAATTTTAGGTATATTTTTAGGAATTTTAGTTGGGAACGTTGTATCTTTACTCATTAATTCTCCGTTTATTGTTCCATGGATTTGGATACTAAGCGGGGTGTTGTTATGTTTTATTGTAGGTTTGGCTTCGGGATATTTGCCTGCCGTTAAAGCATCCAAATTGGACCCGATTGTAGCACTAAGGCATGAGTAATATATTCAGTATGGAAAATTTGATAATTGAAAAAACTCCGAAAACACCTTTTGTAAATTTCGATTTTAAAGATGCAATTTTTCGTATCGAAGGACGCTCTATACCTGAAAATCCCGAAAATTTTTATATAGTAATTATCAACTGGCTGAATGGTTACTTTGAAAATCCAAAAGTCAATACCGAATTTCATTTTCAGTATGAATATATAAATAGTGGTTCATCAAAATTTATTATGAACCTCTTTCAACTAATAAAAAACAAACATGATTCTGGTGCAAATTGCGTTATTCATTGGTATTATGAGGAGGACGATGAAAATATTTATGAATTGGGGCTACATTACCAAAGCACGTTTAATTTTCCTTTCAAACTTGTAGAAATAATAGTTTAAACAAATTATGGTGTCGCAAAAGTCGGGCACCTTTTTTTGTTAGTACCTTTTAATGAATTTGTTTATATAATTGTTATTTTGTGTGTTAGGAAATGAAAGTTTCAAGAAGTAAAATAGAATTAAAAGATAACCACTCCAACCAAATGGAATTCCTACACTGCCGCCCAATGCACGTTAGTATTTTCAGGGGCGGCGTTTAGCTAATTAAATAATTAGATGCTGCCATCTCACGAAAGAAATGGTTCCATAATATTTCCAGTTTATCCCACAATCCGCACCTTTACGGGCTTATCAAATTCGCTTGAATGCGCCGGGCTGATTATCCGGTCATCCTGCTTGCAGGCGCATAGGCCTATCCAAAATAATTAGCCGGTAAAAATGATGCATCTCATTAGATTTTTCTTAGGCAGGGTTCCTTGAAAATTCTTATTGCTGACAAACTTAGTTGAATAGTATTTCTAATTCTGTTTTATCCTTATAATAATGACTATGCTTATTAGAGTTGAAAGGTCAACCAATTTTTTATCAGTAGTTTTTACAAGCTGCCAGGTGGCAGAATATATTTTCAATTGAAAATAAACGATTCGGACTTGTGGGAATTATCTGTATTATATCCTTTGAAGGATTTGGAAAAACTGTCGTACGAAGCAATGAGCAGAAATTGTTGCCAAACCGTTATTATCAGCTGTGTTTCTGCCGGTTGTGATATTTTGCTGTTTTCATTTTAATTACACTGACTACACATCCATTTTTGCATGTTGTCCACAGCAATTAAGCTTTACTTCACTCTAAGAGCCGCGCAAAATCTTTTCCATCTTCCTGCCCTTAGCCAACTCATCAACCAATTTATCCAAATACCTGACCTGCTGCGTCAGAGTATCTTCGATTTCCTCAACACGGTATCCACAGATTACTCCGGTGATAAGGTGCGCATTGGGGTTTAGTGAAGCATGCTGGAAAAATATTTCAAAAGTTACATTTTCTTTTATTAGTTCCTGCTGCTTTTTGTTATCAAAGCTTGTTAACCACTCTATGACCTGATGCAATTCTTCTTTTGTTCTGCCTTTCTTTTCAACTTTTGCGAGATACATAGGATAAACAGAGGCGAAGGTCATTTTTGCGAAACGCTGATTGTGCGTGTTGGAATTGTTCATATTTTGTATTTTAACGTTAATCTTTCATATTATTTTCAACTTCAAAAGCGCTCTGTTTTTGATGATGTATTTGTATTTCCATTGAATGTTTTTGTATTATTTGAGCCATAGTTTCAGGGCTTTGTTGGTCTGTCATAATAGTCTGAAATTACTTAATCCATAGTTAAAGCCCCTCCGAGTTTAAATTTAAAAAAGTGCCTGTTTGCACTATTTAACAATTGATATTTTCTTCATGGCGTACCCATCATTTACAGTTATGATTTGCATTACATATAACCCGGTTTGCAGATGACCCAGGTCAGCACTGCTGTTATGGATGCTTTTATAAACAACCCTTGCACTGAAATCGTAAACCGTTATGGAGGTAATTTCAACAGGCGATTTTATTTGGACAAGGTCTCGTGCCGGGTTCGGGAATACAGAAATCAAGGCACTGTAATCTGCAGGATTTGAAGCAATTGAAGTGACAACTGAAAAGGTTTCGGGAGATACGGTTGCCGTAATTGCGTTTTCAATGACCAGTGTAACTTCGCCGTTAAGGATGCCTGTTTCACTTACTGAAAATACAAGGTTACGATTCACGTGCATTGAACAAAGCGGGTTTTCGGTGCGCCCGGCATCCCTGAAAACAACAGGGTTCCAGTGGTAGGTTCTTCAAGGTTACGATTCACGTGCATTGAACGGAGCGAGCTTTCGGTGCGCCCGGCATCCCTGAAAACACCAGGGTTCCAGTGGTAGGTTCTTCCAAATTCGGGTTCAAAAGTAAAAGACCATATCCATGCATCGGCTGTTTTTTCAAGTTTCCCGCCATTCAAACCATTAAACAAGCCTGCCCACCGCGTCCCGTTATTCGATATTGCAGCCCAGTTAATTGTATTTCCAAGCCAGGTATAAACCGACTGGTCAGGCCATGCTTGACTATTAGTTACAGCACCCCTGGTTTTATCAATAACTCGCAGGGTAACCCCGTTTTCGATAACTTCGGGTAATCCTACATAAATTCTCCCCAGGTCAGTCAATTCCCCATCTGCCCCGAGTAACCCGAAATGCGGGTTGCCGCTGGAACGACCAGAGAACCAAGCATACCTGTAAACATCAGGGTCGCTGTCGAGATAAGCAAGGGCAGCTCTCATGAAATTCTTTTGTGCTCCCAGCGAAACCTCCCCTTCCCATGCACAAAACTCGGTAAGCCATATAGGCCTGCCGTACCTCTTAAACTCGTTGATAAACCATTTCAAGGCTCCTACATGATTCATGTAACTGTGTACACCAATATAATCCACTCTGCAATCACGGCATGCTTCAAAAAATGCATCTAGCCAAACAAATGGGTCGTTGTAATGTACCACTACGCCGTTTACAATTTCCGAGGGAGCACCTCCCACCCACGAGAAATTCATGGCCGGGCTTACAATTTTAAGGTTAAATTCATCAGCAATCTCTTCAATGTGGTGCCAGGCTGCAGCAGCTTCCGAGGGGGTTAAATTTGCCTGCTCGATAAAGTTTGGTTCGTTAAATCCAAGAATGTACTTCACGTCGGGATGGTTGAGCAAGTACTCCCGCATGGCGCTTTTATTAAAGTTTCTTGTCCAGGCCATGGGTACAAACTCCATGTTGAGACCCCTGTAAGCCGCCAATACCGGGCTATTATCGGGTTGATGCCACCAGTTGTACCACCATGTAATACCTTGCGACAAAACCTGCAAATCGGCAACCGAATGGTGCCCGTAGGCTATACCTCTCTTCTTATTTCTTATCTGACTTGCTAAATGGACCGGAACGAGAAGTATGAACATGATAAGGCAAATGGTGACCTTCATACGCAGCTTATTAACCAGATTAATATTGAATTATTAACTCCACAATATAGTGCATAGGATTGATAAAACATTAAAATATTACTCACTTTGTATTTAACTCTTTTTTAAAATCTGTCCAAAGAATAGGGGGTTAAACCAATGTAGTATGCACCATTCTTATCAGGAAAATAGTCCATAGCATTTACATCGTTTACTGTTGCCGCAGTAATTTGAATAAATGTTGTGATTTGAGTAGTAATATAGTAAAGTGGGTGAAGTTTTGTAGCCCTTTTATTTTGCGAAATTTTGCCCGCCAAAACACATTTAAACATAAAAGTTTTCCACTAATTTTTTTTGGTCGTTTACGCACATTATCATATACAGTTTTATACTCATAGATATAGAATCTGCCTCTGATGCAGCGTAATTTAGTGCCAGGCTTCTTAAATGCAAGAGCCCATGCAGGGTGAGTTGATTGTTTTTTATTCATAATAATACGTGCATACGTATTATAATGATATAATAAAAAAATTCACCAATGTAAGAATTGACGAACTTTTTTGTTAAAATAATACCTAATTTTAATCCAAGTTAGGGATTAATAGGAGTATCAGATGGTTGACCTGGTACAATATCGTTGAAAAAAAAGGCCGTCTCATTTACTTTTGAGACGTCCTTCTGCTTTATTTGCTTTTATTTTTGGTTGTAAATGTAAATAGCAAAATCAAGTAATTTACAAGAATACCCCCATTCATTGTCATACCAGGCCACTACTTTAACAAAATTATCATTTAAAGAAATACCTGCGCCGGCGTCAAATATTGAAATTCGATCGTCGCCGTTGAAATCTGTAGATACAACTGCATCTTCGGTATATCCAAGTATACCTTTCATTTCTCCTTCGGCAGCCTCTTTCATAGCATTTTTTATAAGCTCATATGATGCTGGTTTTTCAAGCCTGCAAGTAAGATCTACGGCCGAAACGTTTGCAACAGGCACCCTGAAAGACATACCGGTGAGTTTACCTTTCAGTGAGGGAATTACCTTGGTAACAGCTTTTGCTGCTCCAGTAGATGAGGGAATGATATTCTGGAAGCCACCACGTCCGCCTCTCCAGTCTTTGCTTGAAACACCGTCAACAGTTTTTTGCGTGGCCGTAACGGCATGAATTGTAGTCATAAGCCCTTCAACAATTCCAAACTTATCATGTAGTACTTTCGCAATAGGAGCAAGGCAATTTGTTGTACAGGATGCATTCGATACTATTGTCATTTCTTTTTTATATTCCTTATGGTTAACTCCCATAACGAACATTGGTGTGTCGTCTTTTGAAGGTGCTGAGAATACAACTTTTTTTGCACCTGCATCAATATGTTTTTGGCCGGTTTCTTTAGTAAGAAACAAACCTGTTGATTCAATTATAACTTCAGCCCCAACTTCGCCCCACTTTAAATTGGCAGGATCTTTTTCGGCTGTAACCCTTATTTTGTTTCCGTTAACAATCAGATGACCATCTTTAACTTCTACATTTCCGGTAAATTTACCATGAGTAGAATCGTATTGTAGCATATAGGCCATGTAGTTTGCATCTATGAGGTCGTTAATGCCAACCACTTCAATATTCTTTCTTTCCATAGCAGTACGGAACACTAAACGACCAATTCGGCCGAATCCATTGATTCCAATTTTTATTTTTTCCATTTTCAACAAATATTAATTAACTAAAAATTTAATTTTCACCTTCAAAATTAAATAATAATTGTTGTGAATTCATATAAAATCGGAATGATTTATATCA
>BBPF01000257.1_pt3 | contig 30335 bp, 30 predicted proteins | sample 1343921 | NCBI WGS metagenome assembly BBPF01 (sample SAMD00019090, study PRJDB2971) | groundwater metagenome | isolation source: The Cedars highly-alkaline
TATTCCAAGCTCACCGGTTGCCTCTACAGCTTGTTTAACTGATTCAATACCGTTCTGGTGTCCAAAAACTCTTTGGTTCCCTTGTTGCTTTGCCCAGCGGCCATTACCATCCATAATAATGGCAATATGGACAGGTAATTTTTGTAAATCAATTTTATTCTTAATAGATAACATATTTATTTTATTCTTACTTCCAATAAACAGGGCAATCTCCTTTGGGTTCCTGGAATTTATATATGATTGAAATGACGGATAAAAAAAGCCAGTCATTATTATGGATAAATGAGCGGTTAATACTTTGCCCGGGACTTTCCAAACCATCAATTTTGTCAATAAAGGTTTTCCGAAAGCTCCATTCAATAGCGGTTGTTAATCTTTTCGACCATCCGACTTTTGCGCCTACCCCAAATGGAATTGTTGGGTAGCCGTTAAATGTTGCAGCTTCTCCCAAAAAAAAAGTATAAGCTATACCTGTTGTAACATACGGAGTAGCAGCTTTCTTAAGCCGGGTTACCTTAAAAGGTAAAAAATTAAATTCTGCCTGCAATCCCAAATCAATGAACACTGCTTCAAAACTATGTCCTCTGGATAATTGTAAGTTATTGTTGAAATCTAAATCATTTCCATGCAACAACCCATACGTAAACCCCATTCTCATATTAAGGAACTCATTAACATTATATTTATAAAAAGCGCCGAATGAAGGCCTACTGGCATAAAAATGCCTGTCTGGGTTTACATCTCCCATGTAATATGAAGCGCCTGCAAAAATACCAATTTCGCTATTCTTTTGACCGAAAATTGCAAAAGAAATCAAAAAAAAGTGAAATACCAGATATTTTTTTTTCATCCACCTATAATTTGATAATTATATGATATGAATAAATTTGCCCGTCGACTAAGGGGGAAGTAACATTCATAAATAATAATTATGTATTTGTATGAGAATAAATTTTGTACTGTTTCATCTGCAAATTTTATTGTACAGGTAAGTAATAGGCAATTGAATTAACGTAACGGAATGCGGTAAATTATACTTAAATGTGTCAAATAATATAGATCACTAGCTTTTGAAAAGGGGGACGAATATCCTTCAAGATAATCGGAAAATGAATATCTTCCTCCAATTTCGAGACCAATATCAAAATTATTGGCGATGCCTACCTTAATTCCAGCCCCCAATGGCAGGGATACTGTAAAAAATCCGTGATCAATGCCTCGTAATCCCTGTAGTTGCTTCAACTTGTCGTTAGGACTCACAAAGAATAATACTCCGCCTAAACCGGTAAAAACATATGCGCTTAGGGTAGCAAAGTTTTTTAACAAGCCTCTTCGGTTTAGCCGCGGGACTCCAAAACCAAAATAGCGCAAAATAAAGAATTCTCCAATTAAAGCAGGTTCGGCAATTATGGTGGTAAAGGCAAGGTCTCTTGCTTCATTTCGCGAACCAATATCGGTATCGCTTAGCATACTAACACTTAAACCTACCCGGCCGGCAAGCTGATTTGAAAAGAAATATCTGAGACCTCCATTAATAGATGGGCGATTATTGGAAAGACGAATATCTCTTAATCCCAGCCAGTTATTTTCATAGGCTGTGCCTCCAATATCACCAAAAAAGGTTGATGAACCAAATCCCAGCATAACCTCCCATGGAGATTTTCTCCAACTCTGAGCCATGCTTTCAAAAGCAGAAAAGCTCACTAAAATAATGATGCAGAGCAGGTTTTTTCTCATGATAAAACTTTTTTTTTGGCCAATAAAGTTAAATAAATTCAAAATATTAATTGAAAATAGGCGCTATTTATTATAATTAATTAACAAGATCATTGCCTGCAACCTATTTATTTTCAATTTCTTTTATCCAGCCCCCATAGCAGTTTGTTTCTTAAGGTACTGTAAAAATCCTGGTGATTTAATTTAACCAATCTTACTTTAGTTTTAGATTTTCTTAATACAATTTCGGTAATATTGCTTAGTTCGGTTGAGTAAGAATCCATTGAAAGTAAAAAATTTTTTCCCCTTCCGTTGATTTTAAGTTTTATTTCGTGCCTGTCGGGAACCACAAGTGGCCTTACAGTTAAGTTGTGCGGAGCAATCGGCGAGATTATGAAAGTTTCGGACAAAGGCGAGATTATTGGGCCTCCAACACTTAAGGAGTAAGCAGTTGATCCGGTAGGGGTCGAAATTATCAATCCATCGGCCCAGTAAGTGTTTACAAATTCATTATTCAAATATACATTGGTGGTAGTCATTGACGAATCTTTTTTCTGAACAGTAACTTCATTCAAGGCTGCATTAAATTTACCAAATATATTTTCTGGTTTAATTATTTCGATTAGTGTTCGATCATCAAAACAAAAATTCCCTGAAGTAACAGCTTCCAAGGCCATTTCAATCTCATCCTGCGATATATTTGCCAGGAATCCCAATCTCCCGCTGTTTATCCCTAGGATAGGTATTTGTTTTTCTCCTACCATACTTGCCGTGTCAAGAATTGTTCCGTCACCTCCTATACAAATCATGAAATCAAGGTCGCTGGTTAAACCTTCATTATTGGTATAGGTACCATGAACTTGAGGATTGAAATTAAATTCTTTTATAAGGAAATCTGAAAATGGTTTATAAACTATTATTTTAACTTCAAGAGATAATAATTTTTGGAATGCCTTTTTTGCAAAAGGTATAAAATGAGGTTCAAAACTCTTTCCGTAAATTGCTACTTTCATTTTTGTGAACTTTAATAAAACAGGAACTACTGAGTCAATTTTGTAAACATTTTATCAATTTTTACCCGGTTCTTTTCTTATAGCAGCATCAAAACAACCATGTTAAATTGCCGTGGCTTGTTGGTAAATGGTTTTAAAATCGGGCGGATTATATGTTCAGGTATCGCATAAATAGGTCATAACGGTCCATGTATAGAGTATCAATTGTATTATCATCAAGGTATGATGCTTTTATAGTATAGTTATACCGGGTAAAGGTTTGCAAAATTGCTGAAAGGTCATTTTTGTTAACTTTCAGAGTTACTTCTAATTTAGTTGTTTCTGAGGTTGAAGAAACATACATGCCCAGAATTTTAGCATCGTTACTTTCTGCAATTTGTGCAATTTGGGAAAGTGAATAGTCATGCTGGTTTAGTTCAAGAACAATTATTCCTCCGGGGTTCTTAACGGCTAACAGGTCAGCAAAATAATTTAGCAAATCCGATTGAGTTATAAGACCCATATATTGCTTTTTATCATCCAATACAGGAATAACAGTAAGTTTCAATTTTGAGGCAAGTGCAATAACCTCAAAAATATGTTCATGTAAATTTACATAGGGGGCAAAAAGCGAAAGGTTATGATTTCCAATGGGCTCATCAGCCATGTTCAAATCATAGATGTCTGAATCTGAGATCAGCCCTAAAAATTCCTGATTATTTACAATTGGTAAATGTGAAACCCTGAAAATATCCATCCAGTTTAGGGCTATTGCTCCTGTATCGGATGTTTTTAACGAGGGGACAATATCTGATATTAAATCTTTTGCAAGCATGGCATTGTACTAATTATTAAAATGATTATAATTTTGCCATACCAAAGTTAATTCATAATACAATTCTATGACCAGATTAAGCGTAAATATAAATAAAATTGCAACATTAAGAAATGCCCGTGGAGGAAATATTCCTGATGTTCTTAAAGCTGCTATTAATGTGCAGAGGTTTGGAGCTGATGGCGTAACCGTTCATCCCCGCCCCGATGAAAGGCATATTCGTTACCAAGATGTATTGGATATAAAGCCGTTTATTACTACCGAATACAATATAGAAGGTTATCCTTCGCCCGAATTTCTCAAACTTGTTTGTCTTGTTAAGCCACATCAGGTAACGCTTGTTCCTGATCCCCCCGATGCACTAACTTCGAACCAGGGGTGGGATACAAAAAAGCACCTTGCGTTTTTAAAAGAAGTTATTAGTGAATTGAAATCAAATGAAATAAGGACCTCGATTTTTTTATCTACCGACCAGCAGTTTGTTGAGAAGGCTTTAGAAACCAATACCGACAGGATAGAGTTTTATACAGAACCTTATGCAGTAATGTATCCCAAATCGCCCGAATTGGCTGTAAAGCCCTTTCGTGAGGCTGCCAAACTTGCTGTGGAACTGGGTCTTGGAATTAATGCAGGACACGATTTGAATCTTGAAAATCTGGCATATTTTGCACGGAATATTCCTAGTTTGCTCGAAGTTTCTATAGGCCATGCACTTATTTCTGATGCACTTTATTTAGGATTGGAAAATGTTATCCAAATGTATAAATGCCAACTCGTTGATAAATGAAATTATTTTTCAGAAAATATGGAGTTGGACCGCCAATGGTTATTTTGCACGGGTTATACGGGATGTCGGATAACTGGACACATATAGCCAAATTTTTTGCAAACAAATTTCAGGTTTTTATCCCCGACCAGCGAAATCATGGAAATTCACCACATACCCATGAACATACTTATGAAAAAATGGTGGAGGATCTATTAAATTTTATTGATGAACATTTATTAGAAAGGGTAATTCTTATAGGACATTCCATGGGAGGAAAAACCGCCATGAAGTTTTCAGTTCTTCATGGCGAAAGGGTCTCCCATTTAATTGTAGTTGATATTGCCCCAAAATCTTACAAAGAAGATTCCCTGAAAAGCACCGGAGAACTCAGTCATCATATAATTTTAGAAAAAATGTGCCTTGTTGATTTTGAAAGATGTAAAAGCCGGAGTGAAATTGATGATTTTCTGGGCACGGTAATTCGTAGCTCAAGAGTCAGGCAATTTCTTTTGAAAAATATACACAGGTCGAAAAACGGTAATTATTCATGGACCTTAAACCTCGAATCTCTAAGGAACAATATTGATTTAATTATGAATGGAGTGAGTTATGATGAATTGCTTCCAAATTCTTCTGTAAGTGGATTTCCTGTACTATTTTTAAAGGGAAGTAATTCTTCTTATATCAGAAATGATGATGAGGAAAAAATCAGGAAGATTTTCCCTTTTGCTGAATTTCAGTCAATCGAGGGTGGAGGTCACTGGGTTCATGCCGAACAACCTGAACAATTTATCCGGGTTGTAGAGCGGTTTCTTGAGGGTTAAGAATCCAGATTTTCAATATTTTCTGAGGGAATGAGTTCTTCTCCCTTATACGATAGTAGTAGCTGTGCAATTGTGAAAACGTCTTTTTCACAGTACTTAACAATTCTTTCAAGGTTTTTGTCTTTGTAATAAACCCGAGCTACCATACTTCCATCAATATCATCTTTTGGGCTTGGAATGTCAAACAGAAGGCTTAGCAGGTTCAATGAAGTGAAATTTTTATAATCTCCAAACTTCCATAGTTCCATAGTGTCAAGAAAGTTTATTTCCCAGGGTTTTTTTCCTGCAATATCAAGTACTTTAGGGAGAGGCAGCCGATTGACGAGAATTTTTCTGGCGAGATATGGAAAGTCAAATTCTTTTCCGTTGTGGGCACACAATCTGGAGTTTGAACGCTGACTGAATTTGTTTAAGACCTCTGAAAATGCCTTTAAAATTACCTTCTCATCATCTCCAGCAAAGGACTTTATTCTGAAAAACTTCTCTCCATTTTTTAAAACTACAAAACCGCATGAAATACAAATAATTTTTCCAAACTCGGAATAAATGCCTGCACGGCTGAAAACGTCGGAGGCAGACTGTCCTTCCTTCCTGAAAAATTCCGATTTCTTTACCCATGCAAGCTTAAAGGCTTCAGGCATATCAGTAAACTCCGGCCAGGCCGGAACAGTTTCAATGTCGAGGAATAGAATGTTATCAATTTTTACCTCTTCGAGCATTATGATGATTCTGAATTATTTTATTTTTTTAAGATTCTGTTTGAGTATGCTGGTCAGAACATTTATGCCAACCTCATTGTTCCCACCCTGAGGAATAATTATATCTGCAAACCGTTTAGTAGGTTCAATAAATTGTAAGTGCATAGGCTTCACTGTATTTTCGTAACGATTTAGAACCTTGTCAACCGAGCGTCCTCTTTCAAGAATATCGCGGCAAATAATTCTTGCAAGCCTGTCGTCGGCATCGGCATCAACAAAAACCTTAACGTTCATAAGGTTTCGCAATTGAGCATTCGTCAAAACCAGGATTCCTTCAATAATAATTACATCTTTTGGTAAAATTTCTATTGTTTCCTTTGATCTTGTACAGGTGAGATAAGAATAAATTGGTTGCTGTATAGGAATTTTTTGTTTCAACTTTTTTATGTGCTCAATCAGCATTTTAATTTCAAGTGATCGGGGGTGGTCAAAATTAATTTCCTGACGCTGGACTATAGGTAAGTGGCTGTTGTCGCGATAGTATGAATCCTGCGAAATAACTGCAACTTCGCCGAAAGGAAGTTTTTCAATAATTTTGCGTACAACAGTGGTTTTTCCTGATCCGCTTCCTCCGGCTATCCCAACTATTAACATAGATTTAGTTTTGAAATTATAAAGTTTTTATCTTTACCCTGTCAAAGAAAAGGGTAATCGGAATTTGTTTATAAAAGTAATGAAATCCGATCAATTATCGTTTTTAATTTTTTCTAAATTCTGATGAAACAATTATATCCGCTTAAATTTAAGCCTATTTTAAAGGAGAAAATATGGGGAGGAAACAAATTGGCTACCCTGCTTAAAAAAACAAGCAACATTTCTTTACGAATAGGTGAAAGTTGGGAGATTTCATCGGTTGAAGGGAGTATTTCAATTGTGAGGAATGGATTTTTAAAAGGGAACAGTATTACTGAGCTTTTAGAAGTTTACATGGATGATTTAATAGGAGGTGGATTATACGAGCAATTTGGAAATGAATTTCCTCTGCTAATAAAATTGATTGATGCTTCAGAATTATTGAGCCTGCAGGTTCACCCCGATGATCAACTTGCCTTTTTAAGACATAATGGATTTGGGAAAACTGAAATGTGGCATATTATTCAGGCAGATGAAGGTTCACGTATAGTAAATGGATTCAAAACCGATGTCGAAAAAGATAAATTTCTTGAATTATTGGCACAAGGAGAACTCGATAATAAACTTAATTATGTTGATGTTGAAGCCGGCGACACTATTTTTATGCCCGCCCGGAGGGTTCACTGTATATGCGGCGGGATATTACTAACTGAAATACAGCAGTCGTCGGATTTGACCTACCGCATATACGACTGGAAAAGAACGGATGAACAAGGTAAGCCTCGTGAACTTCATCTTGATTTGGCAATTGACGCTATTGATTATTCAAAAAATTCCGACAAGGTAATTAAAGCCGATTATAAACGACAGCCACATTTACCTATTGTTTCATGCCCTTATTTTTCTGCCAATTTGCTTAATCTTGATAAAGAGATGGAAAGAGATTATAACCAGTTAGATTCTTTTGTAATTTACATTTGTACCGAGGGGGAGTTTAATTTAACGGGTTATGGCGATGTTTGCAAGGTAAAAAAGGGAGAAACCGTTTTGTTACCGGCTATATTAAAAAACATATCTTTAGAGCCAATCATTGAATCTAAAATTTTGGAGGTTTATATTGATACTCAAGCAGAATTTTAATAGCGTTTTCAAAATATTAAATTAATGGAAAAAGGAATTAAACTTACTGTTGAGAAAAATGTTACTCCCGATGATACTGCTCTAAAATACGGTTCGGGCTTAGTTGAGGTTTTTGCTACACCGGCAATGATTGCATTAATGGAAAGAGCTGCTCTCGAGCTTGTTCGCCCGTTTCTGGCACCGGGGCAAAACACAGTTGGAGTAGAAGTAAATATCAGCCATATAAAAGCTACTCCGGTTGGAGAAAAAATAAACTGCGAAGCCTGCCTGAAAGAGATTGATGGCAAGCGGCTCGTTTTTGAGGTAAATGCATGGGATAAAAAAGGCCTGATAGGCACTGGCACGCATACCAGATTTATAATTGACACCGAAAAATTCATGTCAAAAATTTTAAAATGATCTGATGAATATTAAAACTGCTGAATTTGTAATAAGTAGTTCAAGAGTTGATAAATGCCCTGCCGGGAAATTACCTGAATTCGGGTTTATCGGGAGGTCCAATGTAGGGAAATCCAGCCTTATTAACGCGATTGTAAACCGGAAAAATCTATCAAAAATTTCATCAACACCTGGGAAAACACGACTTATTAATCATTTTATAGTAAATGATGAATGGTTTTTGGTTGATTTACCCGGATACGGTTATGCCAGGGTATCGAAGGAACAACAAAAAACTTTTGGACCACTCATCACGAAATATATTAGCCAAAGAGAAACCCTTGTGTGTATGTTTCTTTTAATTGATAGCCGACACAAGCCGCTTAAACCCGATCTGGACTTTATTCAATGGTTAGGAAGCCACCAAGTGCCTTTTAATATAGTTTTAACCAAATCTGATAAAATTTCCTCGTCGGTACTTGAAAGCAATATTGCAGCGCTAAGAAGGGAACTTTTAAAAACATGGGAAGTTCTTCCTTCTATTATTGTATCATCATCAAAAACAGGGAAGGGCATACCTGAAATTCTTAAATTTATTGCCGAAACTCTTGAATTGGAATTACTTTAATTAAGTCCATATTTTTGTAATGAATATTTATTTACCTTTGCTCCGCATAAATTATAGTTTTTAAAATCCTAAATTATGGCTCAGGATTCTCCCATAAAATTCTTTTCCGGAAGCTCAAGCCGATATCTGGCTGAGAAAATTGCTAAAAGCTTTGGAACAGATTTAGGCAAATCATCATTAATGGTGTTCAGCGACGGGGAATTTCAGCCTTCTTTTGAAGAATCTGTTAGGGGAGGCATAGTTTTTATAGTTCAATCTACCTTTCCACCCTCCGATAATCTTTTTGAATTACTGCTAATGATTGATGCTGCAAAAAGAGCATCGGCATACAAGGTTGTTGCTGTTATTCCCTATTTGGGATATGCAAGGCAGGACAGGAAGGACAAACCAAGGGTGTCTATAGGTGCTAAACTTGTAACAGATTTGCTCACTACTGCCGGTGTTTCAAGGGTTATGACAATGGATTTACATGCCGATCAAATTCAAGGTTTTTTTGATGTGCCTGTTGATCACCTTTATGCATCTTCAATTTTTGTACCTTACATAAAGGACTTAAATCTCGAAGATCTTGTTGTTGCAGCACCCGACATGGGAGGGACTAAAAGAGCAAATGCCTATTCCCGCTTTCTGAATTGCGATATGGTGATTTGTTATAAATTGAGAAAAAAAGCAAATTTTATTGATGAGATTACAATTATTGGAGATGTAGCAGGCAAGAATGTTATGATTGTGGACGATATGATTGATACGGCCGGTACAGTTTGTCTTGCTTCGGAATTAATGATGAAACAGGGGGCAAAAAGTGTCAGGGCGCTCGCTTCACATCCAATTTTGTCGGGTTCGGCCTATGAACGAATTGATAATTCTGACCTGATTGAACTGATAGTTACTGATACCATTCCACTTAAGCAGGTAAGTTCAAAAATCAAGGTGCTTACTGTTTCCGACCTTTTTGCCGATGTTATAAAGAAAGTTTATAATTATCAGTCGATAAGTACAACTTTTATAGTTTAAATAATTTATATTTGCACGTTTTTTCGGAAATAAAGATAATGGTGTGATGATGTTGACCTTGAACCAGAAAAGCCTAGTAGCACCGATTATGAACAGTTAAAAATAAATAAATGAAATCTGTTGAAATTAAATGTAATTTAAGAGAAAGTTTAGGTAAAAAAGATTCGAAAACATTAAGGATTCAGGAAAAAATACCTTGTGTTCTTTACGGAGGAAAAGAAAATGTGCATTTCTGGGCATTCGAAAGAGATTTTCGCCAGCTCATTTTCACTCCAAATGTGTATTTGATTGATTTAAATATTGGAGGCAAAGTCGTTAATGCTATAATCCAGGATATTCAGTACCATCCTGTAAGCGACAGGATAATTCATGTTGATTTCATTCAGATTTTCCCCGATAAAAAGGTTATAATTGAAATACCCGTTCAGGTAAATGGTGTTGCGGCTGGAGTGAAAGATGGCGGAAAACTTATTGTGTCAATGAGAAAACTTAAAGTAAGAGCTTTGCCAAAATACCTGCCCGACGTACTTGATATTGATGTTACTGAAGTTGGATTAGGTAAAACAATAAAGGTTGGCGATATGGTATTCCCCGATATTGAGCTAGTTGATCCTAAAAACTCTGTTGTAGTATCTGTTAAGCTTACCAGAGCTGCAAGGGGTGCTGCAGGCGGCGAAGAAACTGCTGACACTACAAAAGATGTAAAATCAGCTGAAAGTACAGTAACTAAAGCATAATACTTTTGAGTTTGCTATCGTAAGCCCTCGTACCTATTAATAAAATTTATATTGGATGAGGGTTTTTGTTTATTTGATGCGGAAATTTAACTTAATACTTTTTCGTTTATGAAGTATTTGGTTGCCGGTTTAGGGAACATCGGGCCCGACTATTTAAACACCAGGCATAATATTGGATTTACAATTCTCGACTCTCTTGCTGCTATGTCAGGTATTTCATTTCAGGACGAAAGGTACGCTTTTAAATCGGAATATAGATTCAAGGCTCGTACCTTTATTCTTATAAAACCAACTACATACATGAATTTAAGCGGCAAGGCGGTAAATTATTGGCTTCAGAAGGAAAAAATTCCCGTGGAGAATCTTTTGGTGATTACCGACGACTTAGCCTTGCCATTCGGTACAATAAGAATCAGAATGAAAGGTAGTGATGGAGGGCACAACGGATTGTACAGTATTGCCAGTATTTTAGGGTCAGATCAGTTTTCCAGATTAAGATTTGGAATAGGGAATGGTTTTCAGAAAGGGAGCCAGGTCAATTACGTTTTGGGACAATGGCTTCCTGAAGAAAAGTCGGCCTTGCCTGAAAGAATTGAAAAGGTTATTGAAGCTGTTAAATGTTTCGGCACTTTAGGTATTGAAAGAACTATGAATCTTTACAATAACAAGTGATTAATTGAATGATTAGAGATTTTGGATTGCCCGGCAATTCAGAATTTTTCTTTTTAAAATTATTAATAGCCTTCCAATTTCATTTTTGATCCCGGCAAGTGTTTATTTTATGAACGGATTTTTTTAAAAAAGAATAATAAAAAAACAAATACTATTTATTGTAATTTAAATTGCTTAATTTAGCAATTGAAAATATATACAGCCATGCCTTTAGCAATTATTATTAATAATTTCAATAATAATTCCTCAGCTTTGGGGGTGGCAGAGTAATGTAAATCAATTAATCATAAATACTTTAAAGCCTTCCCTGAAAACAGCGAAGGCTTTTTATTTTAACAGAATATTTAAAAACCGTGAAAATGTCAAATAACAATAATAATTTTTTACTCCCACCTGGCGAGAGCTATTGTTATTTCATAAATCAAAGCCCGCCACCAGGCGGGCTTTTTTGGTAATTATTATTTCAAAATTAAATCGTGTAACTACAAATACTTATGAAATTATTTAAAAATTGATTGGCGACAGAAGATACAATACTAAAAGCAGAATAGTTCAAAATGAACCCAATCCCTCAAGCAAATACATAACAACTAACAATTATACAAATGAAACCAACAATCTTACTTGAAAGCGAAAAGGCAATAAGCTTTGTTAAAAAAACTTTCAGCGGAAAACTTGTAAAGAAATTGGATTTGATACCAATTTCATCACCTTTGGCAATATTTGATGGCACCGGCATTAACGATGATCTTAACGGCATTGAACGTCCGATTAGCTTTCGATTAAAATCATCTCATTCGCATAATGCTGTAATTGTTCAATCGCTGGCTAAATGGAAACGGCTGAGGCTTAAAGAGCTTAACATTGCACCATGGAAAGGAATACTCACCGACATGCGTGCCTTGCGGCCCGATGAAATTCCCGGCCCGCTACACTCAATATATGTTGACCAATGGGATTGGGAGAAACACATTTTGCCCGAAGCCCGAAACATAGCCTTTTTGAAAAAAACAGTAAAGGAAATATACAAAGCTTTGAAGGCTACTGAAATGAGGGTAGCTAAAGAATTTTCCGATATTACCCCGATATTACCAGCCGAAATCACATTTATTTATGCAGAGGAACTCCTGCAAAAATATCCCGGGATTACTTCGTTTGAACGCGAAAATTTGGCAGCAAAAAAATACGGTGCCATTTTTATTATTGGTATTGGAGCAGAATTGAGCAATGGTGAACCTCACGATGGCAGAGCTCCTGACTATGACGACTGGATAACGGAAAACGGAACTTCGTATCTTGGCTTAAATGGCGACATAATTTTCTGGAATCCTGTGTTGAACAGGGCTTTCGAAATTTCTTCAATGGGTATAAGGGTAAACAAGGAGGCATTGCTTAAACAATTGGAAATAAAGGCTTGCAATGAAAGAAAGGAGTTAATTTTTCATCGGATGCTTCTTAATGATGAATTACCGCAAAGTATAGGAGGGGGCATAGGTCAATCGCGTGTCTGTATGTTTATGTTGCGGAAAAAACATATAGGCGAAGTTCAGGTGGGCCTGTGGCCCGAAACAATCAAGGAACAATTGAAACAAAATGAGATTACACTTTTATGAAAAACAATTTGCCTGATACAATTTTTTGGTTTCTGCATTAAAATTTCCCCTTGGTCTGTAACAAAAATTGAAAGAAAGTTATATTTAATGTTTCTGCGAATTTAAAATTGAATATATTAAATTTTGTTAAATTAAATTGGATTTATTCTAAATAATTAGTAATTTTGCAGTTAATATATAACCAAAAATTAAATTTATGAAACTTAGAAGAATTTTTTCGATTATTGCCTTTTTGGCTTTAATTGCAGTCTCATGTAAGGGCCCTGCCGGCGAAAGGGCTGTGGCAACCGATGCAATTGATGCAACCAAAGTTGAAAATTATGAAGTTGCTCAGGTAAATCTCGCAGAAAGTCAGGTTGAATGGATTGGTACCAAACCAACCGGGCAACATTACGGAACAGTTAAATTAAGCGATGGAGTTTTACATATTGCAGAAGATCAAGTAGTTGGAGGCAAATTTGTAATTGACCTTAATACATTGCTTGTAACCGACATTACTGATCCTGAAATGAATGCAAATCTTCGCGGGCATTTAATTTCAGCCGACTTTTTTGAAGTTGCAACATGGCCTGTTGCTGAATTTGAAATTTTAAGAATTGAAGGTAAAGAGGGTATTGCCCAACCAGAAACCGGAGTAGTTCCCACACACACTATTTCGGGCAATCTCACAATTAAGGGCATTACAAAAGCCATTAGTTTTGATGCTCAAATTGAAAGAGCAGGGGATGTATTTTCGGCAAGAACTGTACAATTTATTATCAACCGCACCGAATGGGCTGTAAATTACGGCTCCAATACAATATTCGATAACCTTCAGGATAACTTCATACATGACGACATTGCCTTAAAAATTAATCTGACAGCTCAATTATAATTTCAGGTTTTTATTTATTAAATGGGCATCGGGTCATCCTGATGCCCATTTAGTTTAGGTATATTCCAGTAATAACAAATTCTTCAACTGGAGGACGAAACAACTCATTACTTTTAAACTTCACCGCTGTTTGCCATATAAGAATCATAATTTCAGGGAATTAGTATTCCCGACAAATGCACCACACCACTTTTATTATTCCTTCGCAATCACCCCGGCATTCCTGCGAAAGCAGGAATACAAAATCAATTAATCTTTCCTATGTCGCGAATAGACAATTGGTGGTGCTGGGTGTTATATTAAAACAAGGCCGGGAATAATTCTTGCGAAAAATTCCCGGCCCACTTTTCGCGGATAAACCGCTAAAGTGACGGGTTACTGTTATTATGATCTGGTTTCGGTTTTCCCGGTTTCTTGCGAAACCTTGTTTTCGGCCCGATTAAACATTCCGACAACTTGCTTAAGGTTGTTTTTCAGTTAAACCCTGTTTCTGAAGGCGAAAAAGTTGAATCTGTTTTCTTGCGAATTCATCATCTTCTGTTTCAGGTTTGATTTGTTTACTTTTTATGGCAAACCTATAAAACTTTTCCTTAAAGAAACAAAATCTTTTATCACTCACCCGATACTCAAATATACAATAAACTTTTCAGAGAAAACAAATTTTTATCTGTTTTTAAATGCACAATAAATTAACAATAATTATGAACAATTGTTGATGATTATTTGTTCTGAACAGGTTTAAAGTTAGGTAGTTATAAAACGGTTCTTTTTAAAGTGAAATGTATTGTTTGGTATATGCAAAATCAAATCTTGGCAGAAATAAATCCAAATTACGTTTTTGAAAAATAATGCCGACACTTCGGATGCAGCTTAATGAATTACGCATTTATAACCCCAATGAGAGGACAGGAAAGTTGCGTAGTATCAGGAAAAAAGATTTTAGAATTTCCATTTCATGTCCCTTGATAAATGAAATCAGCACTGCTTAGAAACTCGCAAGATATTTTTTTTAAATATTTGTCATTTCTATCCCACGCTATAGATCAAGAAATTTAATAATCAATTTAATTTAAATGTAATATTGTCGCAACTTGAAAAAAATTGGAATAATAAGACAGCCTTGAATAAAATATTACAGGCTAAACCATACTTTGCAATTCGGCGTAGGTTTTATAACCGGGTTTTAATGGAGTTTCAACAACAAAAAGTCTGCAATCAATTAGTACTGCGATTTCAAAATCATTTTGGTTTTTTACAATAAAAAAATCATCCTGTTTCATTACCTGTTCATCGACTACAATCTTTCCTTCAAGAATAAAAGCTGAAAAAACATTCTTTTCAAGTAGTTCAATATTATGTTTTTTTTCCGACAGCGATATTTCCTTAATAGAAACATTTTCTGTTTTCATTTCAATGGGCGCCATATTTCCTTTAAAAATTTTTGTGCTACGGCCCTGCTGAATATTAATTGGGAAGGTTTCGCTTGAATAAACGTCATAAGAGGCGGGTCGATTCATTGTTCTCTCAAGATTAGGATCAAACCATATCTGAAACATTGCAGAATTAGGCAACATTTTTTCAGCATGAATTATGCCATTTCCAGCTCTTATGATTTGAACATCACCTACTGTTAATTTTTTCCAGTTCTTGATTTTGTTATTATAATGTTCAATTTCACCTCTGAGAACGAAGGTCAGTATTTCAAAACCCTTATGTGGATGCTCATTAATTGTGCTTCCAGTCTCTGACCATGCATGCGCCCAATAGAAAAGGTTAGAATAAGGTCTTAGTAGTCCATCATCTTGCCGAAACCCAATAGGTTTTTTTTCAAGTATCTTACCTGCGTTGGATTGTCCGTTTGCCTGATTATTGCGAGGAACATAGATAAAGTTCATGGCATTCGTATTTCACATAAAGTTAAATCTTTTAGCTAAATTAAAAAGTAAAATATAAAATCACTATTGTCCGGTTAAATTTTAATAAAATAAGGAATTTAAGCAGTGGCGGCATTTTTTGAGAGTATACTTTTTTTGCTGTAGAAAAAAAGTAAAAGACAGTGCGGATTGAGCGCTTGAACAAAGAGAAGATTTTTTGCCGGACAATAGTGATATAAAAAAACCATGTGTTACCATTATTTTAATAATTTGCCATTTCAGGCATTTGTCCAGAAGTAAAACAACTTGGAAACAATTCGATTGAGGATTGTCATTAATCCCTGTTTTAAAGGGCAGGAATAACGATTAAAGTATTTTAACTTATTCATTCAAATAAAATTTATACATTCAAGCCCAGAATTAAATTGATAAAAATTGCAAGATGAATACTTCACGTAGTCTTTCGGGATTAATATTAGGTGCTTTTATTTTGTTTAGCTCCTGTGAGTTACAAGAAAATCGCCTCATAAAGAAAGCAGCCCGCATTCATGATCAGGTATTGACATTGGATAGCCATTTAGACACTCCTTTGATGTTTAGAGTAGAAAATTTTGATGTGGGTGAAAAAAATGACCCGCGCAAAGGTGGTGGTAAAGTAGATTTTCCTCGCATGAAGGAAGGTGGGCTCGATGCTGCATTTTTTGCTGTATTTCTCGGGCAAGGGCCACGCAACCCTGAAGCCTTTGATATAGCGAAGAACCGCGCAATTGAAATTCTTGAAAGGATTAAAAGTGAAGTTCAGCAGCATCCTGAACTTTCAGAAATTGCACTATCACCCGAAGATGCTTACCGTTTGGAGAAGGAAGGTAAAAGGGCAATCTATATAGGCCTTGAAAATGGGTATCCAATTGGGCTTGATCTCACCCTGGTTGAAAAATTCTACAACATGGGAGCGAGGTATATTGGGCTGACGCATACAAGGAATAATGATATTTCAGACTCATCTACCGACCCGGCAGGATATGAACATGGAGGCCTCTCTGATTTTGGCAAGCAGGTTGTTGCCGAAATGAACCGGCTTGGCATGATGATAGATGTCACACATATATCCGATGATGCTTTTTTTGATGTGATGCAACTAACTACTGCACCCATAATTGCATCACATTCAAATGCAAGGGCTTTGTGCGATCATCCGAGAAACCTGTCTGACGAAATGCTGCTTGCAATCAAAAAAAACAGGGGGGTGGTTATGGCGTGTTTATTGAGTGACTATGTTAGAACCCCCGCTCCAAATCCAGCCCGTGACTCTGCGCAAAACGCACTGAGAATAAAATACAGGAATTTTGAAAATCTCACTGATGAAGAAATGACAAGCGCAACTTTAGAATGGTATGCTATAAATGATAAATATCCTCAGAAATTAGCAACAGTTGCGCAATTTGTAGATCACATTGATCATATTGTAAAAATTGCAGGGATCGCCTATGTTGGAATTGGCACCGATTTTGACGGAGGAGGTGCATTGGAAGATTGTTTTGATATTTCAGAAATTGGGAATATTACCCTGGAACTTGTAAGAAGAGGATACAGTAAAAGGGATATTGAAAAAATATGGGGAGGTAATTTTATGCGGGTTTTTAAAGAAGTTGAAAAGCTTGCATCAAAATAATCCAAATTTTTTTTATGAAAATAATTTAAGGGGTCACAGTTTCTAAATCAGGAAGAACTGTTTTTAATTCATTCAGAATTTCATCTCTAATAAGAAGTGCTTCGGTTAATTTACCGCTATTGTAAACTTTGCTGAATGAAAATTCATTTAGCAGTTTTTTCCACCATTTCAGGTAAGCCCAGGCAATAAAACCTGCAAAAGGAAGCGTAATAAGAAATATTAAAGCAGGAAAAAATCCTGCCACAAAAAGAAAAATAAAAAATTGCAATAAATAAAACAAAGGGAAAAGAACAAGTGAAAGAACAAATTTGAATGAACTTATAAATTGCGCATCCTCTATGGAGCTTGTTACCGACCGGATTACTAACCAGGGAACAGAGCTGGTAATCAGGCTATAAATCCAAACTGGCAACAATAAAACCAGTCCCAAAAATTTAGACCCAAGCTTAAGTTTGTTTTTCGGAAATTTTGACACGCTGCTAATTTTCAATCCATTCTGATGCAATTTGCCGGAGTATTTTTCTACCTTTCCACCTAAAGATTTAAGAAATTCTGAATCTGTGTTATGTAACCTGTTAATTACCTCAGATAATTTTTTTCCTCCATAAAAATGATTGGAAAACTTTTTCCCGGAGTTTTCAAGTATATTTTCAAACTTTTCACCTGCAATTTTCCATAGATTTAAAAACAGGGAATAATTTTCTTCATTTCGTATATCAATCATATACAAACGTAAATGGTCGGCCAGAAAATCTTTGGCTTTGTTGAGTGCAAGCTGTGGATTATCGCGGTAATCGGCAAATAAATGTTTAAAATCAATAGGTTTGCCAAAATTGATAAATATTTTAGACCTGAATGAAGTGTAGTTATCAAATTCAATCCCAACAGGCACAATTTTCAAATTAAGATTAAATTCCGAACCTTGTTCAGCTTGAAAAACAATTCTTAATATGCCCTTTTTCAGGGGTCTCAACATTTTTTTGTCGCCATGATTCCCTTCCGGCATAATTCCAATTGCTCCCTTATTACGTAAAACTGCAATAACCCTGTCAAATACTTCATCATTTTCCCTTAGTTGTTCGAATCCATCTCTCATTCTGAAAACCGGAAGCATGCGTAAAAACCTCAGAACAACAGCAACAACGGGATTTTTAAAAATATCGGATCTTGCCAGAAAAACCGGTTGCTTTTTAATTGTGCAAACAATAGCCAAGGCATCCATCAGGGCATTTTGATGGTTGGGCGCAAAAATGATCGGACAATCATTCGGTACATTCTCCATGCCGGTTATCTGAACTTTTTTGTAAAAAATCCGAAAATAGAAAGATACAAAATATCTTAGGAGCTGGTAACCATGAGAGTAATACTGCAGTTCTTTAATTTTCATCTAATTTTATCCCTACAGGGTCCGACAAATTTTCAAAAATTGGTTTCCTGGACCAAAGCCATGCCATTAAAAGTCCCGATAAAATGTGCCATATACCCCACCAGGCGGCTATGAAGGCTATGCCTCCAAGACCATTAAATATATTTGGATTAAAAATTAACACCAGTGCAATACCCGAGTTTTGTATCCCTGTTTCGATTGTAATTGTACGCCTGTCGCGCCTTGGAGTTTTAAAAATTGTGGCTAACGAAAAGCCTGTAATCAAAGCAAGTGCGTTATGTACCAATACCAAAAGAAAAATTAAATGAATATATTTTAAAAAGTATGCAAAGTTCGACGAAAAGGCTGCTAAAATGAAACCCGCGAATGCTATAATAGAAAAAATTTTGAATGGCCGGGCTATTTTCTTCGATAATTCCGGAAATTTCCAAGAGAATAATAGTCCGAGGATAAGCGGTATTCCCAACAAAATAAAAACAGTTTGAAATATCTGATATGGGTCAATAGTAATTGGCATAATTATATTTGAAGTTCCTACATACATATTTCCCCAGAAAGCAAAATTAAACGGGGTAAAAAAAATAGCGCTGATTGTAGCAAAGGCAGTAAGGCTAATTGACAGTTCAGTATTACCTTTGGCAAGATGGGAAATAAAATTCGATATATTTCCACCCGGACAGGCAGCAACAAGTATCATTCCTAATGCCACACTTGGAGTAGGTTTTAATAATAAAACAAGAAGGAAGGTTAAAAACGGGAGGAAAAAAAACTGCGAAACAATTCCCACAAGGAATGATTTAGGTTTTATAAAAACATCCTTAAAACTTGATGGTTTAATTTCCAGTGCTACCCCAAACATTACGAAGGCAAGGGTTATATTCATAAATAATAATCCGCCGGGGCTAAAGTTTAACCTAACTCCATCTAGTATTTGTAAAAATTCCATTAGGCATGTATTAAATGATTATTAAAAATAAAAGGCAAATATAAAAATATTTGACAAACTCAGCCGAAACTTTTCTAAATGCATGTTTTAAGTAACAGGAGTTTATTCAAGTATTAAAATATCACTGACTGATATAATCGGGAATGTTTTTAACTTTACTTGAAGAAATTAGTATTAATTTATGAACAATAATTTTGAACTCTTCGATGTAAAACATTTGGTGGAGAATTTCTTTCGTGTGTTGGATGACGATTGGATGCTCATTTCAGCAGGTAATAGTGAAAATGTAAATATGATGACCGCCAGTTGGGGCGGGTTTGGAATTCTCTGGAACAAACCAGTTGCCTTTATTTTTATTAGGCCACAAAGGTACACCTACCAGTTAATCAACAAATCACCAGTGTTTAGCTTAGCATTTTTTGAAGACAAATATCGAAATGAATTAAATTTCTGTGGCACAAAGAGCGGTAGTGAGTTTAATAAATTAAAAGAAACAGGTTTAACAGGATTTCTTACACAAAACGGCTGTTGGGCTTTTAATGAAGCGCGTTTATTTATGGAATGCCGTAAATTGTATGCCGGCCACCTTATGCCCGAGTTTTTTATTGATCAATCTCAAATTAATAAACATTATCCCCAGAATGATTTTCACCAGTTAACTATTGGCGAAATTATAGGGTGCTATTATAAAAAGGATACCTGAAAATGCAAAAAGTTTCATTGGTTTTATCAAGTGGAGGTGCCCGCGGAATGGCTCATATTGGTGTAATTGAAGAATTAGAGGCAAAGGGCTTTGAGATTTCCGCAATAGCCGGCTCATCAATCGGTGCGCTTATTGGAAGCATTTATGCGCAGGGGAAACTTTCGGAATACAAACAGTGGGTTACCGGACTTGACAAATACGATGTGTTCAGATTAATGGATTTTACATTCAACCAACAGGGAATAATTAAAGGTGATAAGGTTTTTCAGAAAATGTCGAATTTCATTGAAAATAAACTTATTGAAGAACTTAAAATTCCGGTTGCAATTGTTGCAACCGACATATTAAATCACAAAGAAGTGGTTTTTACCAAAGGACCATTGTTTGAAGCCCTGCGTTCAACGATTGCCGTTCCCACAATAATTACCCCGCATTCTTACAATCACCAACAGCTTTTTGATGGAGGTGTTTATAACCCATTACCGGTTAACCATGTTAAAAGGGTGAATAACGAATTGCTTGTAGTAGTTAATTTGAATTTTCCGCCCATGAAAAACATGAAAAAGAATGAGCTTACACAAAACTACGAACAGGGTAATTATTTCAATCATATTATGGTAAAAATCCAAAATATGTTTCTGTCAAAAGAAGAGCATGAAGAAACTTTGGGTTACTTTAATTTAATAAGCAAAGTTATTGATGTTATGCAGGTTAGAATTTCAGGTCTTTTAATGGATCAATACAAACCCGACATACTGATAAATATACCGCGAAACGCCTGTGGTTCATTTGAGTATCACCGCGCCAACGAAATGATTGAACTTGGGAGAAAGGAATTTTTGAAAGGCTTAACAGAATTTAAAAAAACGGAATAATGTCTTGCAATTCAGTTTATTGAACTATTATATAGGCTTTAAATATGGATTAAAACTGGTTTAATTTTTATATCAAAAACTAATCCAATGAACTCTGCCGAATATGTAGGTTATTATCGCTCAAAGATTGGTATTCTTGAAGTTTGGGCAACAAACAATGGGATTTCAGCTATTAAATTCAGGGATTTTGCACCTGAAAAACTTCGTGAAAATAAACACATAAGGGAATGTATTCGTCAACTAAGAGAATATTTTAACGGGAAACGCAGTGATTTTACTGTTACACTCGATTTAAATCCGACAAAGTTTCAGGCGGAAATATGGGAGAGACTGCGTAAAATTCCTTATGGAATGACAAATACCTATTCCGAAATTGCTGTTCAGTCAGGCAGCCTGCTTAAATCAAGGGCAGTAGGAATGGCCTGTGCCGGAAACCCGGTACCAGTGATTATACCATGCCACAGGGCCATAGGTAAATCGGGAAAACTGATTGGTTTCAGGGGAGAGCTGTGGCGCAAAAAATGGCTGCTTGAACATGAGCAAAAACATTCGGGTGATTATCAGGCCGAATTATTTGAAATTGTACCAAACAAAATTGGTTCGGTTACACAGCCTGTTATTCTTTATGATGGATTTTGCCATTTATGTTCCAGGTCTGTTCAATTTGTCCTGAAACGTGACAGATTGCATAAATTTTTATTTTCTCCACTTTCATCCGAATTTTCTCAACAGGTTTTCAAACATTTTCAATTGCCCGAAAACTATTCTGACTCAGTTCTGCTTTACAATAATAACAAACTGTATAAATCCTCATCTGCTGCTATCAGAATAGCCATACGATTAAACGGACTTTGGCCATTAACAATGGTTTTCTTAATTATACCCGCTTTTATAAGAAATTTAATTTATAATTATATTGCCAGGAACCGATTCAAATGGTTCGGGAAAAGAGATATATGTTTTTTACCGGATGAAGCCATTCAAAAAAATTTTATTCTGTAAAATTTTGAAACATTACCGAGAGTTATCCCGGCAGCGGCGGCATTTTTTGGCGGCATTTTTTGTTTACTTTTTTTTACTGTAGAAAAAAAATAAAAGCCTTAGCGGTTTGACCACTTTAACAAAAAAAGATTTATTGCCTGAAAAAAGCGATCGCATATTATTCCGGTTTGTGCAATTTTAGTTGTCGTCTTTCAGCTTGTCGATCATTCGTCTTTCCTTCTTGGTAGGCCTTCCGGAGCCCCTGTTGCGTTTAAAGTCTATTATAATATAATCTGTCTTCAATTTATCGAGTTCCGCCTGTGGAGTTATATTCTCACAATACCTGATTACTTCTTTTGCAGAAACCCTTTTATCAATGTCATCAAGCACTTTAAATGTGTATGTTACCGGAAGAATTCTGACAACCATTATGTCGCCCTTCTTAATTATTCTTGAAGGCTTCACGGGAATACCTTCTATAAGCACTTTCCCTTTTTTACAAGCTTCGGCAGCCAAACTTCTGGTTTTGTAAATTCTAACAGCCCACAAATACTTATCTATTCTGGTTGCTTTAGTGTCTTTTTCAATCATACCCCGAAATGCAAATTTAATTTAATTTAAAATCTCATTACTGAAAATTCACCCGGCAGGATTTTTATAAAGTTTTAATACACAATTATATTTTTCCCGGGGATTTATTAATCATTTACTTGCCTGCTGTTTTTCTAAGTCTGACAAATCGGGTAAATACTCCTTTGCGTTCAATTTCCTTCTCAAAGCCAATAGATTCAAACATATTAATAGTTTTATTCATTGATATTTTGCCAACTTCAATAGTAGGTTCGTAAATAGATATTATGCCACCTTTTTTAATTGCATTGCCAATAATTTTTGATGCATCTGTTTTGTTCCTTATTTCGTGAAAACTATAGAATAAAATAGCAGCATCAGCAAATTCTTTTTCAAAATCGTAATTCAACATATCTCCTGCAAGGATATTGACTTTATCGCCTAAAATCTCCATACGTTTTCTTAATTTTTTAACCATGCAGGGCTGTAGTTCACTTGCATAAACAATTTTCGCCCTATGGGCTATTACTTCTGTGATAAATCCATTGCCTGCACCAATTTCCAATACAACTGACGAAGTGTTTATACCTGAATCGTCAATTACTTTTTTTCTGTTTGTCAGAATCTTTCTTATGGGGTTGTATAAGATGAAAGAAAGATATGATGGAAATATTATCATAATAATTTTTTAAATTTAGCGTAAATCATAAATTAAGAAATCATATCAAATTAACAGCATACATGTGTTGTTAAAGCCATAATAAATAATTTGCCAATATTTATTTGAAGCCAAAAAAGTAAACTATTCCAAACATATATTGTTGCTTGTTGTTAAAGTGTATCACTGTTGATTCCAATTGATATTTTCTGAGCCTTAATCCTAAAGATAAAACAGGAAAATGGGCATTCATAGTATTATTTTTCTCAGATCCGTATTCTTTTCGTACAAGGGAAGAGTTAAATGAATATCTGGGTGTTACAATAATCCACACCTGCTCTGCTAATTTTAATGCCATTGGCAAAGAGAAATCAACATTATATGCCCCTCTTGTTTCTAAATCACGGTAGCGTTCTATTCCGGCAATCCGGATACTATCTGTTGCAATCACCCCGCCAATGTCAACAGCAACTCCGAGGTTGAAATTAGTTATATTGGGAAACATACTTAATTGTGGGCGAATGCTAAGGCCTACCCCTCCTGCAACCTGTGGCAAATGAATACTGCCCGAAATATTAAATACATGGGTAATACCATAACGTCCTCCAGCAACAAGGTTTATTGTGCGTGAAAAACTGCTGCTGAAAACCTCGCCAATAACCGATACTGAATCAATTTTTGGTTTCAATCCCATGCCTATGCCCCCATAAGTTTCGAAGTTTAGCTTTGTAAGTGGCACGGGATTATTTACATATAAATTATTTGAAACTGTACATGAAACTAACAATGTTGAAATAATCAGGAAATTTATTCTGAAAATATAACTTCTCATTTGACACATTAATGTTTGAAAATATTCCTAATTAAATTATTTGTCGGTTATATTAAAAAAACTTCCGAAACTTATTGAAACATGAACAATTTAATTGCTATGGATTTCAAAATTACTAATTTCAAATTCTAATCACCTTTTTTACTATTAATATTGCGTGTAGCTTGCAATATAATTAATGGAGTTAAATTTTTAATCTCCGACATTTTATAGTGTAAAATTATTATTCCAACACCTTAAAATGGGAAATACAAATAATACGCAACATCAGATATTAATTTTTTTCGGAGAATCCCTATTGTTTTTTTTAATTTCGCAATTCAATCAGAAAGCACATGACAAAACCCGATTACAGCGCCGTAATTGCCAAAGACTTGTCTCTTAGCATTCAGCAGGTTAAAAATACCTTAAAGCTTTTGGATGAAGGTGACAGCATTCCGTTTATAAGTCGTTACCGAAAAGAAATGACAGGAAGCCTTGACGAAATTGCCATAGCCGAAATAAAACTACTTGCCGGAAGGCTCGAAGAATTGGAAAAAAGACGCGCCAGCATTTTAAATTCTATTGAGGAGCAGGGTAAGCTCACAGAAGAATTGAAGCAACAAATTCTTAAAGCTGATACATTAACACAACTGGAAGATTTATATCTGCCTTTTAAACCCAAACGGAAAACGCGGGGTATGATTGCGATTGACAAAGGCTTGCAACCCTTGGCTCAATTGATTTTAAAGCAAACCAACATTGATCCTTTAACCGAGGCCGAATTTTTTTTAAATGAAGCTGTAACCGATTCCAAGGATGCGCTGCAAGGCGCGAGGGATATAATTGCCGAAATTGTGAATGAAGATCAGGTTGCCAGGACAAAAATCCGTAGATTGTTTGAAAATAAGTCGGTGATTATTTCACGTATAAATAAGGGAAAAGAAGCAGAAGGAGAAAAGTATCGCGATTATTTTGATTTTAGCGAACCTTTAGGTAAATGCCTTTCTCATCGCATTCTTGCCATGAGAAGGGGAGAGGATGAGGGATTTTTGAAACTGAAGTTAGAGCCACCGTTAGAAGAAGCAATCGAAATACTTGAAAAGATTTTTATGATTGCTAACAATCAATCGGCCGGGCAGGTTAAAATTGCGTTAGTCGACAGTTATAAAAGACTTCTGGGTCCTTCCATTGAGACAGAATTAAGGAACATTTCAAAAGAAAAAGCCGACTCAGAAGCAATTAGAGTTTTTGCTGAAAACCTTAGACAGTTATTGCTTGCATCACCTTTGGGTCAAAAGGCCATTTTAGGCATTGATCCCGGATTCCGAACAGGTTGCAAAGTGGTATGCATAGACCCACAGGGAAACCTTCTTCATAATGAAAATATTTACCCACATCCCCCTCAGAATGAAACAATTATGGCTGCCAAAAAAATTGTAAGCCTGGTAAATGCCTTCAAAATCGAGGCTATTTCTATTGGTAATGGTACTGCCAGCAGGGAGACAGAGCGCTTTATTAAAAATGTTAAATTCGATCGGGATGTTCAGGTTTTTGTCGTAAATGAAAGCGGGGCCTCAGTATATTCGGCATCAAAAGTTGCAAGAGAAGAATTTTCAGAATACGATGTAACCGTTCGCGGAGCGGTTTCTATTGCCCGCCGCCTTGCCGACCCGCTTGCCGAACTTGTTAAAATAGATCCCAAATCAATTGGAGTAGGGCAATACCAGCACGATGTAGATCAAACCAGATTGAAAGAATCGCTGGACAGGGTGGTTGAAAGTTGTGTAAACATAGTTGGAGTAGATTTGAATACCGCCAGTAAACATCTGCTCACATATGTTTCAGGACTGGGGCCGCAATTAGCCCGGAATATTGTTGATTACCGAAAAGAAAACGGAGCCTTTCAGTCGCGGCTGCAATTAAAAAAAATTCCACGTCTTGGTGACAAGGCCTTTGAACAGTGTGCCGGCTTCCTGCGAATTTCTGGTGCGGAAAATCCCCTTGATAACAGTGCAGTTCACCCTGAAAGTTATACAGTAGTTGAAGAAATGGCAAATGACCTTAATGTTTCCATTGAAAATTTAATTAAACAAAAAGAAATTCAGGGTAAAATTGATATAAAAAAGTATGTGTCAAGTACTATTGGATTGCCAACCCTTTCAGATATCATGGAAGAACTTGCCAAACCAGGTCGCGACCCTCGTAAAAAAATTGAAATATTTGAATTTTCTAAAGATGTTCACTCAATTGCCGATTTGAAACCTGGTATGGAGTTGCCAGGAATTGTTACAAATATTACCAACTTTGGTGCCTTTGTTGATGTAGGGGTGAAACAGGATGGTCTGGTACATATTTCACAAATGGCCAACAAATATGTTTCAAATCCATCTGAAATTGTGAAATTAAATCAGCATGTAAAAGTGCAGGTGTTGGAAGTGGATGTGTCGAGAAAAAGAATTCAGTTGAGCATGAAAAACATGGAATGATTTTCCTGCCATTAAAGCACCGCCTCAACAAAACCGGAAAATGATCGGAGGGCAAACGGTTGTCGACCGTGGTTTTTATAATTTTTGCATTAATAATCCTAAATTCAGGAGATGTAAAAATGTAGTCAATCCGGCTGATACCCTCACCCGGTTTCCATGCATTGAAAGTCATATCCTTTAGAGTAGGTTCAGGGTGAATAATTCTGTAGGCATCGGAAAGACCCGATTGGCTAATTATTGTATGATATACGGGATTGTCTTTTTCAACATTCAGGTCGCCCATAAATTTCCCTTAACGGATAATATCCAACTCCTTTTTTATTCAAATTATTATTTTGGGCGGATGTGATAGTGAAACTATTTTTCAGGCTCTAAATTTTTCAATATAGAATTAACCTCCTGTTCTGTGGTTCGTAACTTCTCTTTACACCACTTAAGCAAGGAAGCAGCTCTTTTAACCTTTTCAGTCAATTCATCTACTTCCAGTTCTTCGGTTTCAATCTGATGCATTATATCTTCCACTTCCTTGATAGCAGCCTTGTAGGTTAGGATTTTTTTAGTCATAAATCTTGGATTAAAGGAACAGTAAAGATAAAGTTACTTCCTTTCCCTTGTTCACTGCAAACAGAAATTTTCCCTTTATTTTTTTCCACAAACTCCTTGCAAATAATTAGTCCTAGCCCTGTGCCGGTTTCGTTGCAGGTTCCGCTCGTTGAATGATGAAACTCAATATTGAATAATTTTTGAATATTTTCTTCTTCAATGCCAATGCCATTATCGGCAACATGGACTTCAATAAATTCTTTTCCTTGTTGCAGAGTTGAAATAGTAGTATTTCCTTTAGGATGAGTGAATTTTATTGCATTTGAAATAAGGTTTCTAATAACGGTAGCAATCATTTCTTTTTCAGCAAAAACTTTAATTTCCGGATCAGCCAGATTTCTTAATCTGATTTGTTTTTCGTTGGCACTAAGTTTCAGTAATGCTATATTTTCTTCAATTATGGTGCAAATATTAAAAAATGTAGGGTTGTAAGGCATTTTTCCTGTCTGGGTTCTTGCCCAATGAAGTAAATTCTCCAATAATTCAAGTAATTGCTGAGACGAGGTATGAATAAGTTCAGCGTACTCTGTACTTTCTTCAGGGGACAATTCCCTTACGTTTAATTTAAAAAGCCTCGACAATTCAAGTAAGGCGTGAAAGGGGTTTCTGAGATCGTGTGCAATTATAGAAAAAAATTTGTCTTTAGTTGCGTTAAGCATTTTAAGATTTTTTTCAGATTCCTCCAGATGCTTGTAAGCTTTTTCAATCAGGTCAATTTTTTTGTTTAATTCAAGATTTAGTTTCTTGCGCACTTTATAGTTTCTGTAGAAATACAGCGCAAAAGCAATTACCAGTAAAGCAATTACCAAGAAAAGATTTCTTTGAATTTTTTGTCTCTGCAGGTTAAGTTCATTTATTTGTTTGTCCTGTTCCAGAATGGTAACCCGCGTTTCCATTTCCCGTAATTCATCTTCCTTTTTACTTACAACGAAATTCATTTCAAGTTCCATTATTGCTCTGCTGTTGATTTCGGCATGAGCAACATCTTTTGCGTTTGTATAGTTCCGGTAATATTCAAGTGCAGCAGAAACACTCCCTTCGGCTTTTGCATTTTCATAAAAAGCGAACCACGCATTTTTTATAAGCTCGTTATTATTAATTTTTATACCGTTCTGTAAAGAGGCTTCAATATATTCTGAGGCAATTTTAAATTCGCTATTCGCAGTATAAATTTCGCCAATTTTTCTTTGGCATAACGACAACATAAAAAGGTCGTTATCGGCCTTTGCCGATTCTGCTGCTTTCAGGAAATATTGCATGGCTGCTCTTTTATTCCCTTGTTTAAGGTAGGTATTTCCTATATTATTAAGGGTAGCGGAAATGCCTCTTTTATCATTCAACTTTTCATATATTTCACGCGATTTTGTAAATGATTGAAAGGCTCTGTAGAACTGCTCCATGTCGGCATATGTATTGCCAATATTGTTGTACGAACCGGCTATTTCAGATGGGTTTCCGGTTTCTATTCTGAATTTAAGAGATTGGTTATAATTTTCAAGAGCCATTGAATAATTTTTCATATCCCTGAAAGTATTTCCAATAATATTCAAAGCTGCGGCAATATTTCTTTTATCCCCGGTTTCTTTATGTATTATAAGCGATCTGTTGAAATATTCAATAGCGGTATTGTAAATGCCTAAATTTCTGTAAACAACCCCTATATTGTGGAATGAGTTGGCAATATCGGGTTTATTGCCGATTTTTTCCCGTATTTTCAGGGCCTCAAGATAATATTCAAGTGCCTTAACTAAATTGTTTAGACTCAGGTAAACTCCTCCAATGTTGTTGAGCGTGATGGCTATAAATTGTCTATTTCCTGTTTCTCTCCTTTTATTTAGTGTTAGCAAATAATATTCTATGGCCTTGTCAAATTGCCGGGTTTCTCTATAGACTGTTGCAATATTGTTTAGAGAAGCAGCTATGAGTTCAATTACCCCAAATTGTTCACGTAATTCAAGGGCTTTGTAATAATATTCAATTGCTTTTTCGTAGTTTCTGATTCGCAGGTAAATACTTCCTTTGTTATTCAAAGAGTTGGCTATTTCCAGTGTATCTTTCAGTTCCAATCGCATTAGAAGAGACTGCTCGTTAAGTTCAATGGCTTTTTCCAGATTACCCATATCGCGATAAACTATTGAAATATTAAAATAGGAAGCTGAAATTTCGGATAAGTTCTTTTTGAGGAGCCGAAGTTCAAGCGATTTATAATAATTATCGAGAGCTGCCTTATAATTGCTCATATTCCAGTACACCCCACCTATGAGATTTAAAATATTTGCTTCTTCATTTCTTTCGGGTAATTTGTGAGCCAATTCCATGGCTTCAATTAGTATTTGCAGCACCTGCTTGTAGTTGCCAATACTGCGGAGTGCTTGTGCAATGCTGGTCTTACTTTGAATTACAGCTTCGGTATCGCCTTCCTTCTTTCTTATTTCTAAAGCCTTGTAAAAGTAATCAAGGGCAGTATGGTGGTTGCCCGTTCTGTAATAAACCATTCCTGTACTGTTTAAGGCCTTTGAATGAAGTTGGTTGTTTCTTAGCCCTTTAGATAAATTTTGGGCCTTTATTAAATATTCCAGCGCAATTTCGATTCTGCCTGCAAGCAGGTTGCTTTCACCCAAATTTATTATTGCTTCGCATATTTCATGCTGGTTTTTGTTTATCTCAGCTATTTTAAGCGCTTTATTCGCAAAATCCTCAGCCAATTTATAATTAGTTTGAAGGTACTCATGGGAAATCTGATTAAAAATTCGGGCTTGTTTTTTTTCGCTTAGCCGGGAACTTAAGTTTAAAAGACTATCTATTTTTGGTGATGCAGAAAGGGAGATGACTACATTGTTAATTAGAAAAATATATATTAAAAAATGTTTTTTGTATAATCGCATGGGCGGAATAAATTTAACTATAATAAACGTCTTTAATAAATGCGCATAATCTTGCGTGTTCTCCATTAGATTCACAAAGCCTACCCCCAAAGTCGAAAAATTCGTTTACCATTGCTTGCAATGTACTAAAATATCTATTGTGAGTGACACTCCTTCTTGTTTTTTTCAAAGCATTTCGATTGCATTTATATACTGGGAATATGCCGGCGAAAAAAATAATTCCAAACGACCTTTTATGTAACCTGTAAATTATTTCAGCTTCTTGGCATGATGATACCTTATTTAAAGTATTATCAAGTACCAATAAGATTTTTTACTCTGTCTTTACCCGTTTCAATATGCTGATCAAAAATTGTTT
>BBPF01002754.1_pt1 | contig 29654 bp, 20 predicted proteins | sample 1343921 | NCBI WGS metagenome assembly BBPF01 (sample SAMD00019090, study PRJDB2971) | groundwater metagenome | isolation source: The Cedars highly-alkaline
TAGGATAATATCTCGCAAAGTCTATAATGTTCATATCTATTAGATTTAAGGCCTAAAGATAATAAATATTAGTTATTTTTACGGATACTCATAAATAGTTAATTTTGTTTATGGCTGATTGCATGATTTCCTATAAAGAAGTAAAATGAATTTTAGAATTTACTAATACAATTATCCCCGAAATAAAACTGGTTGGAGTTCCCATTTGTACTGTTTTGAGCAAATATAATTTGGAACCTTGTTCAGCCTTTGAAATTGAATTAAATTGTCAATAATTTGGTAGCTATTTACCCTTTTTTCCTTGCTTGCAAGAATAGCAAGAATTTCTTAATAATAAAATTGCGAATTTTACATAGTGTTATATTTCAATTATTTCCACTGCAAAAAAATTCAATTAATACAAACCTTCGAAATTATTAACCTTTTCACATGTCACATACGATTCAAACTCTTAAGCAAATTCTTGGAAACCGAATCCTTATTCTCGTTGGGGCGATGGGCACTATGGTTCAACGGCACAGGTTAGAAGAGGCTGATTTCAGGGGTGACAGGTATAAGGATCACCCTGTAAATTTGAAAGGGAACAATGATATTCTGGTTCTTACGCGCCCCGATATTATTACTCAAATTCATAGTGATTATTTGAACGCTGGTGCCGATATAATTGAAACCAGCACATTTAATGCAACATCAATTTCCCAGTCAGGTTATAAGATGGAGGCCTTCATCAAAGACATAAATCTTGAAGGAGCAAGATTAGCAAGACGGATTGCTGATGAATTTACTAAGCGAAACCCCGGTAAGCCACGGTTTGTTGCAGGGTGTATAGGGCCAACGAACCGAATTACATCTATCTCTCCTGATGTGAATAACCCTGCTTTCAGAGTTGTAACATTTGACGAAATGGTGGCCTCTTATTTTGAACAGGTGGAATGGCTTATTGAAGGTGGTGTTGATATACTTTTGGTTGAAACAATTTTCGACACCCTGAATGCCAAGTCTGCTCTTTTTGCAATTGGAAAGTTATTCGAAAAAAGAAATATAAAGCTTCCGGTTATGGTATCAGGCACTATTACCGATGCCAGCGGAAGAACTTTATCTGGTCAAACATTGGGCGCTTTTATCGCCTCTGTTTCTCATTTTCCTTTGCTCAGCATTGGTTTGAACTGCGCCCTGGGTGCAAAACAACTCTTGCCACATATTGAGGAGCTTTCTTCGGCAACCAGTTTTTTTCCTGACTTCGGCAACTTTCAACAACGTATTTTGTAATCGTCAGTTATTCTGTGAGATATAAAATTTGCGCCACTATTTTGGGTGGCGCAAGCTAAAAAATGCCATACATTTGCGTATGTTCATACGTAAAAAGATAAATCGTTCAGGCACGACCAGTATTGTGGTTGTTGATAAATGCAAGGGCATTTACAGAGAAATAAAGAGCATTGGCACCAGTAAAGATCCTTCCGAGATAGAATCTTTCTTTCTGCAAGGCAAGAAATGGATATCTTGCCAATTGGGCGAACAAAATATTTTTGAGATTCATGACAGGGCAATTGAAGAAAAGCAGGTTACCGAATACTTGCTCTCTAATGTTGAGAATATCTTACTCAATGGGGTTCAATTGATACTAAACAAAGTATTTAAGTCAACTGGGTTTGATGCGATTGAAGATGAAATTTTCCGCCAGTTGGTCATAGCCCGCTTAAGCCAGCCGATGAGCAAGGCCGCCACTGTCGAATACCTTAAGTCGCACTTTGATGAAGAAGCTCAACTGTACCGGATTTACCGTTATCTGGACAAGTTGTACAATACGCAATAAGAAAAGATACAACAGATCAGCGTGGAACATACACAGCGGATCTTGGGAGGAAAAATCGGGTTGTTGTTTTACGATGTGACCACCCTCTATTTTGAGGCAGATTATGGCGATGAGTTCAGGGAAACAGGTTTCTTAAAAGACGGAAAACACAGCCAGCCTCAAGTTGTACTCGGTTTATTGGTCAGCAAAGATGGTTATCCGCTTTCTTATTCTGTATTTAATGGTTCTCAATATGAAGGCCGTACGATGCTCCCTGTAGTAGAGGATTTTGTCCAAAGGTTCAATTTGGATGATTTTATAGTTGTGGCCGATTCCGGGTTAATGAGCCAAAGCAACATCGCTTTGCTCGAATCGGGCAATTACAAATACATTATCGGGGCATATATGTTTTGTGGCATATAAGGTTTACAAAGAACCTGAAAGAATACTGAAAATGAAATATATAAATATGAGTGTCGATAGGGTTTTGGATATTGCAAAAACGATTACTACCATAAAAATAAACCTGCCGATAAGCAGCAATACAATGACCCAAACGATGCTTTTGACTCAAAGGCACAAGTCGATTGCTAAATTATCTGATGAAAATTTTTGGGAAAATTTTTAGGGTGGCGCATTGTCGAAGTCAGGAAATTATGGAAAGTTTACCTTCTCAGCTCAAAATTTTGCCCAAGGTAAACCCTTCTAACCTGCTCGTCTTCAGACAGTTCCTCGGCTGAGCCCGATTTCAGTATTTCGCCTTCAAAAAGCAGGTAAGCGCGGTTTGTAATTGATAGGGTTTCGTGCACATTATGATCGGTAATCAGAATACCTATATTTTTTTCTTTTAGCTTTGAAACAATTTGCTGAATATCTTCCACTGCAATAGGGTCAACACCGGCAAAAGGCTCGTCGAGTAAAATAAAATTGGGTTTCAGGGCGAGTGATCGTGCAATTTCGGTTCGTCGTCTTTCTCCCCCTGATAATTGAATGCCTAAACTTTTTCTTACCTTGTGCAGGTTGAACTCATTTATAAGAGTTTCCAGACGTTCTTTTTGTTCATCTTTTGGAATATCTGACATTTCAAGAACGGCGCGTATATTATCTTCTACCGATAATTTGCGGAATACCGAGGCTTCCTGAGCGAGATAGCCTATACCTTTTTGGGCACGCCTGTAAACAGGTAGTTTTGTAATATTTTCATCATTGAGAAAAATATTTCCCTCCAAAGGGGTAATAAGTCCTACAATCATGTAAAATGTTGTGGTTTTACCTGCCCCGTTTGGACCAAGCAAACCAACAATTTCTCCCTGCTTAACTTCTACTGATACCCTATTGACAACAGTACGGTTACGATATTTTTTAACAAGACTTTCTGTAAGTAATTTCATTAATTAAATATATTGGTTTGCAGGCAATTAGCCTGCCGTAGTCATCAGTTCTTTTTCATTATTCATTTTTTCTTTTGCCAAAATTCGCTTCGATATTACTATCCCAGCTTCATAGAGTATCATAAGCGGGAACGCCACAAGTATCTGGCTGAAAAGATCGGGAGGTGTAATTATGGCAGAAATAATCAGAACAACAATTAGAGCATGTTTTCTGTATTTTCTTAGAAATTCAGGTGTAACCAATCCTATTCTGGTAAGAAATAAGATTAATACAGGAAGTTCAAAAACTAATCCTGTGGCAAGGGTTATAGAACTTATTGTAGAAATATAAGAAATAAGATTAATCTGGTTCGTCACTTGAGCGCTTACGGCGTAATTTCCCAAAAAATGAACCGAAAGCGGAATTATAATAAAATAACCAAATAAAACACCCAGATTAAATAAAAGGGAAATAAAAAAAATAGCTCCTCTTGCATGTTTTTTTTCTTTTGGGAACAATGCGGGGCTTATAAACCTCCAAAATTCAAATATAATATATGGAAAAGCAAGTATAAAACCGGCAAATAATGAAATCTTAATATGGGTGGAAAACTGACCCGCCATATTAATGTTAATTATTTCGAACGGAATTGAATTAATACATAATGCAGGAATATTTATCATTTGACCCAGAGAGCAAAGAATTCTATTGGTGAAAAATTCCGGTGTTTTTGGGGCGAGAAGAATTTTATCAAAAATTATGTCTTTAAAAATAAAAGCTGCAATAGCAATTACTATAATGGCGATTAAGGATCTTACTATATGCCACCTTAGTGCTTCAAGGTGATCAAGAAAAGTCATTTCAGATGGAGCCTCTTTACTCATATTATTCGTCTAAACTACCCCTTCTTTTAATATATCATGAAGGTGGATTATTCCTGCATATTTTTTCCCGTCCATAATTAAAAGTTGCGTAATATTGTTTTGCTTCATAATATTGAAAGCTTCGATAGCCAGCATACTTTTTTCTATGATTTTTGGATTTTTCGACATAATATCCGCTGCAGTAAGATATTCAATAGAAATATTTTTCTCCAGCATTCTTCTAAGGTCTCCGTCGGTTATAATACCTGCAAGCAAACCTTTTTCATCGAGTACTGCGGTTGCTCCCAGTCGTCTTGAAGAGATTTCAACTATAACTTTTCGCAAAGTGTCGTTTAGTTCAACGCTCGGCAAATTATCTGAGAGGTAAAAATCTTCAACCCTTAAATAGAGTTTTTTCCCCAGGCTGCCTCCCGGATGAAAACGTGCAAAATCTTCACTGGAGAACCCTCTTCTTCGTAACAGGCATATTGCGAGAGCATCGCCCAAAACCATCTGAACGGTTGTGCTTGTGGTTGGGGCAAGGTTATTCGGACAGGCCTCCTTTTCAATATAGGCATTCAAAACATAATCAGCTTGTTTTGCAAGATATGAATTAATGTCTGAAATAATACCTACAATTTTATTGCCCATGTTTTTAATAAGTGGTACAAGCACTTTTATTTCTGGTGTATTACCACTTTTTGAAAGGCAGATAATCACATCTTCGGGTTGAATAATTCCAAGGTCGCCGTGAATTGCATCGGCCGCATGCATGAAAATAGCAGGGGTGCCGGTTGAATTAAGAGTGGCAACAATCTTGCCTGCTATAATAGCGCTTTTCCCAATACCTGTAACAATTACCCTGCCTTTTCCGTTGTAAATTAGTTCAACTACCTCAACAAAAGAATCATCGATGCCTGCTGCCAGATTTTTGATCGAATTGGATTCGAGTAAAATGGTGTCTATGGCAAGTTGTTTTATGTTGAAAGAATTTGCCAAGAAAAATAAAATTTTTGCAGATTATAAAATAGTGTAAATTTAATTTTGCAAAGTTATTCAATTTAATCAGAATTTATGTTGCCAAGAAAGAAGTGATTTACATCAACTTTAATTGATAAAATTAAACTTTCATATAATAAATTAATACCTTTATCATTACAAAATGTAATTAAGTGTAAAATAAATATAGCTTCAGAATAATTTTTCTGAAAGCTTTAATAAGTGTCTGAATTAATTTACCCGATAAAATGAGTATAAGCGTTGATATATCGTTAACAGAATATTTGAAAAGCAATTTTGGATTTAGCCATTTTAAGGGAAACCAGGAAGTGGTTATCCGAAATTTACTTAACGGCCATGATGTCTTCGTTCTTATGCCCACGGGCGGCGGAAAAAGTCTTTGTTACCAATTGCCGGCTTTAATCCTTGAAGGAACTGCAATTATTATTTCTCCATTGATAGCTTTAATGAAGAACCAGGTTGATGCCATGAGGGCTTTCAGCATGGAGGAGGGGGTGGCACATTTTCTTAATTCCTCGCTTACAAGGAGCGCGATACAAACTGTAAAAACGCATGTTTTGGAAGGACACACCAAACTTTTGTATGTTGCCCCTGAGTCTCTTACCAAGGAAGAAAACATACAATTTCTTAAGCAAATAAAAATTTCTTTTTATGCAATAGATGAGGCTCATTGTATTTCGGAGTGGGGGCATGATTTTCGTCCTGAATATAGAAGAATAAGACCCATTATCAACGAAATTGGCGTGGCGCCTATCATTGCCCTTACTGCTACAGCTACTCCAAAGGTACAGCATGATATACAGAAAAATTTGGGTATGCTTAATGCCAATGTGTTTAAATCTTCATTTAACAGACCAAACCTGTATTACGAAGTTCGACCTAAGGTTCATGCAACAAAAGAAATTATCAAGATTATCAAAAATAATTCAGGCAAATCGGTTATAATTTATTGTCTTAGTCGCAAAAAGGTTGAAGAACTTTCTGAGACACTGCGATTAAACGGAATAATGGCCCTGCCTTATCATGCGGGCATTGATTCGGCTACGCGTACTATAAATCAGGACAAATTCCTGATGGAGGAGGTAGATATCATTGTGGCTACAATTGCTTTTGGAATGGGGATCGATAAACCAGATGTGCGTTTTGTTATTCATTATGATATACCCAAAAGCCTGGAAGGGTATTATCAGGAAACCGGAAGGGCCGGAAGGGATGGAGGAGAAGGAAGGTGCATTACCTTTTACAGGCACAAAGATATTCAGAAACTTGAAAAATTTATGCAGGGGAAACCAATTGCCGAGCAGGAAATAGGCAAACAACTTTTATTGGAAACAGTTTCTTTTGCCGAATCGGCTCTTTGCCGACGGAAAACTCTACTAAATTATTTCGGAGAAGATTTTACTGAAGAAAATTGTGAAAATTGCGACAACTGCATTCATCCTAAAACATTATTCGATGGACAAGATTACATTTGTCAGGTACTTGAGGCCATAGTTGCGGTAAAAGAAAAATTTAATGCAAGTCATTTTGCCAATGTTTTAAGCGGAGTTATTGATGCCGAAATTAAAACTTACGGGCACCATAAATTGGAAATATTCGGACAAGGTAACGAGAAAGACCCAAAGTTCTGGAATTCGGTAATTCGCCAGGCCATTATTTCAAAATTACTTGTTAAGGAAATTGAAAATTATGGCTTGTTGAAAATAAGCGCCGAAGGGTTGTCATATCTTGACAATCCAAGACAGATATTGCTTGCTCAGGACCATGATTACGAGAATTTTGGCGGTGAAGATGAAGAAGGGGGTGCGGGAGCTACAAGCACCGTTGACACTGAATTGCTCCAAATCCTTAAAGAGTTAAGAAAAAAAGTTTCAAAGAAACACAATCTTCCCCCATTTATTATTTTCCACGATCCTTCATTGGAAGATATGGCACTGCAATATCCAATCACTATGGATGAACTGCAAAATATTACCGGCGTTGGCACCGGAAAAGCTAAAAAGTACGGACAGGAATTCATAGACCTGATTAAAATATATGTTGAAGAAAAAGATATAATCAGGCCTATGGACATGGTGGTTAAATCAAAGGTCAACAAGTCGGGGGTAAAAGTTTATATTATACAGGCTATTGACCGGAAAATGTCACTCAGAGATATAGCAAATGCCAAAGATTTGGACATGGATGAATTGCTCACTGAAATAGAATCAATTGTTAATTCTGGTACAAAGCTAAATATTGATTATTACATCGATGAAATTATTGACGAAGACAAACAGGCCGATATTTACGATTATTTCAGGGAGGAGGCAGAGTCTGAATCACTGGATGATGCACTTGCAAACCTTGGTGAAAACCAATATTCCGAAGAGGACATCAGGCTTATGCGAATAAAGTTTATTTCAGAGCTGGGTAATTAACGGGGAGGAAAGAGTTATTACCTTGCATTCTAAAAATTCAGCTCGACCATAACAGGACAATGGTCGGAGTGAAACACATCTTTAAGTATTCCGGCATTAACAAGATTTTTTCTCATGAAATTGCTTGCCATGTTGTAATCAATTCTCCATCCAAGGTTTTTGGCTCTTGAATTTGCACGGTAGCTCCACCATGAATACTGATTGGGTTCAGTATTAAATTCTCTGAATGAATCAACAAATCCACCTTCAGTAAACTTGTCCATCCATTCTCTTTCTTCAGGAAGAAATCCTGATGATTTTTTGTGTTTTTCGGGGTGGTTAATATCAATAGGTTTGTGACAAATATTAAAATCGCCCGACACAATAATATTTTGTTTTTCTATTTTCAGTCTATTAATAAAACTTTGAAAATCAGCAAGGTACTCCATTTTAAAATTCTGTCGAACATCGCCGGTTGAGCCTGATGGAATATACGAATTTACTAATGTAAAATTTTCAAAATCAAGGCGAATATTCCGCCCTTCGGTATCGTATTTTTCAATTCCCATACCGCTTATAAACGCGAGTGGTTTCAGTCGTGTAATCACCCCTACGCCGCTATACCCTTTTTTCTGAGCAGGAAACCAATAAGTATTATAGCCGAGTTTTTCAAATCTGCTTTTATCAATCTGACTTTCATCTGCCTTTAATTCCTGTAAACAAAGTATGTCAGGATTTTCTTCTTGCACCCAGGTTACCAGACCTTTACCCATAGCAGCCCTGAAGCCATTTATGTTATAAGTGATTATTTTTATTTTCAAAACAGAATTATTTAAGTGTGCAATATAATTCAAATTATTTTTTTGCAGGCATAATATTTTGTTTGTAAATTTTGTAATGAGCATAAGGGTGATAAAATTGGTTATATTTACAGGCAAATACAGCCAGCTTTGATAAAAGGAGTTGTAATTAAAAGTACCGGCAGTTGGTACATGGTAAAAATTGACGGCAACAATATCGTGCCCTGCCAGATCAGAGGAGTATTGCGCAATATAAAAACCAGCAGTACAAATCCCGTGGTAATTGGCGACAAAGTATTTATACAATTAAAGGATGGTGAAAAATCCGGAATAATTAATGAAATTGTTGATCGCAGTAATTATATAATTAGAAAATCATCCAATCTTTCGAAACGTACACATATTATCGCTGCTAACATAGATCAGGCAGTTCTTATTGTTACCATTAGCTTCCCTAAAACCTCGCTTCGCTTTATTGATCGGTTTCTTGCTACAGCTCAGGCATACCGGATAAAGGCCATTCTGGTTTTCAACAAACTTGATTTATATAATAATCAGGAACTTCTTAAACTTGAGGAAATTATTAAAATTTATGAATCGATTCAATACACATGCCTTAAAACTTCGGCAGTAACCAAAGAAGGGATACCAGAACTTGACAAGCTTTTGATGAATAATGTCACTTTGCTTTCAGGGCATTCCGGCGTTGGGAAATCGACTCTTATAAATACTATTGACCCGGATTTACGAATAAAAACCGGCGAAATTTCCGATTACCACCTTAAGGGTAAGCATACAACAACTTTTTCGGAAATGTACCAATTAATAAATGGAGGTTATATTATTGATACCCCCGGTATAAAGGGATTTGGATTGGTTAATATGGACAGGAACGAGATTTTTCATTTTTTTACGGAAATTTTTAAAAATTCCCGTAACTGCAAATATTACAATTGCCTTCACATAAACGAACCGGGTTGCGCTGTAATTGAAAAAGTTAAATCGGGCGAAATTCACGAGTCGCGTTATGAAAGCTACTTAAGCATTTATTTTGAAGATAGCAATGAAAAATATCGTTAAAAGTTTTCCGGGAGCACTGTATGTTAATAATTTTTTCTAATTTGGTAACTTTTGAACGAAATTCAATGTCCTGGTACCTTATTAATATTTAATATCAGATGAAACGTCTTTATTTAATATTTATTTTGGTTACCGGGATTCTGATAATTGTGAATGTTTCCTATTTCATTTACCTCTATAGGCATTACATTAATTATCAAAAATCTATCTTGTTAAAGCAAACGCAATTAAGCGGATTGGAAATAGAGAAAAAGATTGCGGTATTCGGAAACGAATTGCAAAGAATTATTTTATCAAAAAATTTCGATTATTTTTTTTCTGATGTAGATGCAAAAGAAAATGTTTCAAATAAATTAAAAGCGCTGTTTTCCAAGTATTATTATTTGGTGTCAGTCGTTCAAATATACGATAACCAAAATAAGGTATATAAACTAGCAAAAAACCAGGAAAATTATATTTTAGAAGATTTATATTATACCAGAACTCAGAAGCTATTTCAAAATCACGAGTCTTTTGAAAGAAGAAATGGTGAATGGATTTATATCTTACCTTCATTTAAAGCCGATAATATTATTGGGTTAAATGTTCGGATAGTTTTTGATTTCGAGAAGTTTGTAAATGCTGTGTTCGAAAATCATAACATTGAAGATCAACGCTGGCAAATTCTGCTGGATTCTGACGGGAGTATCAAATTTCACAACTATCCTTCTAATAAATTTTTACTTCAGAAGAAGGAATTTATTCGTTCGCACGTTCTTGCAGGAAATGAAGGGGTTTTAGTACAAACAATTAATTTGAAGATGCGAAAGACCGTGCTATAACGGCATATTACCCAATAAATATTTTTACTGAAAAATTTGGAATTTTATACTCCGTTAGTGTTAAAAAATTTATACACTCGTTAATTTTTAGTATTTCTTTGCTGGCAATTGGCTCTTTTACTTTGCTCGTAGTTATTATCCTTATAATAATTGGACAATTACGCAGAAAACTTTATGAGGAAACCAGACTCCGGAATTCTGAGAGCAGCCTACGAAGAATTATTGACTCACTTCCAATTGGTATTATTTTCGCATCCTCAGGCAGATCTATTTTATCTGTTAATATCGCCGCTCTTGAAATTCTCAAAATTACCGATCAAAATATGCTAATCGGAAAGGAAGTATCAGGTCTGTTTTTCCCATTTAAAAACATACACTTTACGGTAAAAGGATTTGAAGAAATGTCGAGTCTATTTGGTTATTTTGATGAGTTTGACAATGAATTAATTTTGTACAAAAAAGAAATTGCTATCGAACGAGGCGGAGAACCATCATTAATCATAGCTTTTATTGATATTACTCTTCTTGTTAATGCAGGTAATGCTGAAGTAGCAGCAAACAAGGTCAAATTGGAATTTATCGCCAAAATCAACCAGGAAATCAGAACACCTCTGAATGGTATTTTAGCAATGACTGAAGTTTTAAGGCATGTAAAGGATTTTTCTGATACTACCAAGGAAAAGATTGAGATTATTAAAAAATCAGCCGAAATGTTGGTTCCAGTTATTAACGATTTAATGGATTTTTCCAGCGCAGAAACAAGAAAAGTTTTTGTAGAAGAAATTCCATTCAAGCTGAATAATGAAATAGAAATTGTTGTAAATTCTTTTGCCTCAACCAGCGACGCCAAAGGAATTAGAATTAATTCAGAAACTGAAGAGAATGTTCCTGATGAAATCATAGGCGATCCATTCATTGTCAGACTAATACTAACAAATATCGTAAGCAATGCAGTAAAACATTCTGGTGGCGAAAAGATAACAATCTCAGTTCAGGTTTTAGAAATAAAAGAAGAAAGTGTATTCCTGAAAATTTCAGTTCAGGATGATGGAAACGGAATCCCGCTTCATGTTTTAGACAGAATTAACTCACCAAACGAAAACCTAACTGGTTACAATGGGCTAAAAAAGAGCAAAAAGCTAGCTGAAATAATCAGGGGAAATTTATTAATAGAAACTCCTTTGCCGGGTTCCTCAAATGGAAGACCGGGAGTTATTGTGTCATTTTCTTTTCAGGCGTATTACAACAAAGGTACTTTTAAAAATCTTAATTTCAGCCATATTACAAATTATCATGGAATTAAGGTGTTGATATTCAGTGAGAATAAAACAAAAGATACTTTTCTTCTGAACACACTGAAGGAAATTGGAATAAAATCGGAAATATCTCATTTTAACAATACCACCCTTTGTCTTTTAAAAGCTAAATCGATAGACTTAGAGGACAACTACTCATTGATAATTATTATGGATACTCCCGATCAAAACGGATTTATAATTGCAAGGGAGCTTTTTGTAAATGACTTGTCAAACAAGTATCTTTTCCTGATGATAAGTTCAAATAATAAGCCTGGAAATATTTTGAAAAGCAAACGCATGGGAATTGACTGTTACCTTAATTACCCCTATGAATCGTCGGAAATATTCGATTTTATTCAAAATAATTTCACATCCGTAGAAACCTCTATAGAAAAACCTGTCCTACTGAAAAGATTCCGTCCCAATATATCTATACTAGTTGCCGAAGACAATACAGTAAATCAGAAGGTGGCTCAGATAATATTCAAAAAACTTGGATATGAAATTGAATTAGCCCATAATGGGCTTAAAGCTTTAAATATGGTGAAGGAAAAAAAATACGATATAATTTTCATGGATCTTGGTATGCCAATAAAAAACGGATTTGATTCAACACTCGAAATGCGGCAACTTGGTTATAATATGCCAATTATTGCCTTGATCGGCCATGCAACAGAATTGGATAGAACTAAAGCTATGGAGGTTGGAATAAGTGATTTTATTAAAAAACCTGTCTGCCTTGAAGCCCTAAAAAATATTTTTATCAAATGGTACTCTGTGCCAGTTTAATTCCGGCTCAGAATAGGATTTTTTCTCCAAATTATATTACCGGCGATATTTTCTGCATATAACCTGGAATTGTGCGTTCAAATTAAATACATCTTTAAAATTATTATTGTCGCGAATGCTGTATGGTAACGTCACAACTAATTTTAATGAAGTAAAAATCTAAACTTTCATAAATATTCAGCTTCAGAAATTCAAAAGCATTTGAGATATAGCTTTCGGAATTTTTCTCGAAAATCTGGTTTAAAACAACCAAGCCGTGTATGTGAAAATAAAACTATCTAATTTTATAAATATTTTTATACATTTGTAAAAGGAGCGGCTTTTAAAATTCTGAATACAGGAAATCCACAATTATTGTTAGAGTAATCAAATTCAAAAAGGTCAGCAAAACGTGGGTTCTAATAAAACTATTAAATAGTATCAATATGTTGAAAAAAATTGAAGGCTTAGGATACATTTCGAAAGTTGAAAAACTTTGTACACTTATGGATTATACTCTTTCCAACACCCTTGTACTGGAAAACTCAGAGCCATTTCCCGGATATCATGGAAGTAATATCCCAGGCGATACCAAACCACGCTCCTTGTTTTTTATTACCGATCAAAAATACCAGGGAGATGATATCATAAGGAGTGCCTGTAAAATTAAACAGGATTTTCCTCATCGTTTTGATGCAACATTTGGAGAAACAATTATTCAGAACGAAAACTTTCATTTTATAAGAATAAATAATCTTGATAGTTTTGCATTTATTTCTGACCTCCAGCAGCGATTTGTTGAGCAGGGCATCAGGTTTTTTAAAAAAAGGAATATCAATGAATTTGCGGTCATTAAGCTTTATAAACATTTCAGTATAGAAGGCATAGCTGATAAGGTTTATAGGGATTGTGAAAACCCCTGGATGTTTTATTTGGAAATTCCTTCAAAACCAGATTGGGCTGTTTTTGAGAAAGCAACAAAAACTATCAAGCAAAATGTTCAAAACAATAATTTTGATGCTGCACTTGGAATAGTGTATGGACAAGCAATTACCGATATGGTTCGGATTTTTACCAAGGAACTGGGTACAGAATTATTGAATGAAATAAGAATTAAGTACGTCGAGGAACTTGCCAGACATTCTTAATTGGAGCCAAAATGTAACTTTTGATAATAAACTGTTTTGGCAAAAGTTGAGGCGCCCGGGTTTTTTAACCATTAGCGGGCTGTAGTTTGTTAATTCAAGAAACAACTCGCTTGACAAACCCTTTTTTTTTCGTAAATTGTAATTTATTGCATAATTGAAGCATTCAGGTATAAACTTAATCTTCTAAGCCATGATTACAAAAGAAATTATTGAAACGATGGGGAAGATTGTAAAGGAAGAAACCCTTACAAGTGTTGATTATAATATTCTTCCAAAAACCATGGTTCTTGAAAATAGTGAACCATTTCCCGGGTATTTCGGTACAAGAACTCCTAAAGATTCTGTTCCCAGATCAATTTTTCTTATCACTGCAAAGAAATACAAAGAGGATAATTTAAAAAGGATACTCGCTGCAATAAAAAAGGATTTGGGGCACTCCTGCGATATTACAAACGGTTCAATTGAAATTTTCAGCCGCAAATTCGATTGTCTTCGATTAAAAGGGCTGACCTGTTTTGATCATATACCAAAGATTCAAAATATGCTTCTTGATAAAGGGATAAAGTTTGAATGTTCAAAAAAAATTAATGCCAAAGGAAGAATTGTATTGCACAAATACTTTAAAATTGAGCAATCAGACGAAGGCTTGTTTAAAAATCTTGTTCAAACCGACCAGTATTTCATAATCATACCCCTTGAATTGGAATGGACTGAATTATGTGACATTACAGCACGAATCAAGCAAAACATTGATAACAGTCTGTTTGATGCAGCCATGGGATATATGTACCGTGAAAACAGCATAGTTGATTTTATCAGAATTTTTGACAAAGATCATTCACCCGAAAGAATGAAAAAAATCAGGGATATGTATTTGAATGAAATTTCCAGAATGAGAATTACTTAGTATCTGAATTTACAAGTTTATAAAGCTTATCGGCCTTTCTGATTACCCCCTTGACTTTGAACGAACATACATCTCCTTTATTGACTTTGGACTGTGGGCCTTCAGAATTGCGGACTTCATTCAAAGTTAATGAAACAACTCCTGTTGAAGGACCAATAATTAATATTTCATCTCCTTTTTTTACATGCCCGTTTTCAATAAAAAATTCTGCTACGCCAATTTTGGCAAAATAATTTGTGTTTTTACCAACGTATATTTTTTTCTTTGTAGCCTTAGAGCCGTAAGAATCGTTCCATTCTCCAAGTTTTTGCCCAAGGTAATACCCATCCCAAAAGCCCCTGTTAAAAACCGATAACAACCTGCCGTTCCATTCTTCTATTTTTTCTTTGGAATAGGTGCCGGCAATAATAGAATCGATAGCCTGGCGATAGCAATTTGTAACTGTGTAAACGTATTCGGGTGATCGCGCCCGGCCCTCAATTTTAAAAACTGTTGCGCCGGCCTTTATAATTTTGTCCAAAAATCCTATGGTGCAAAGGTCTTTTGGCGACATTATGTATTCGTTGTCAATTTCAAGCTGGACACCGCTTTCCCTTTCCTGTACCAAATAAGATCTTCGGCAGGATTGAAGGCATGCGCCTCGATTAGCGGAATAATTATGTTCGTGAAGGCTTAGATAACACTTGCCGGAAATAGACATACATAAGGCTCCGTGAATAAATATTTCAAGTTTTACAGGATTTCCCGAAGGCCCCAGAATTTTTTCGTTTTGTATAGCCAATGAAATTTTTTTTACCTGTTCAAGGTCTAATTCACGTGCAAGTACCATAACATCTGCAAAAACGGAATAAAATTTTACTGCTTCGGTATTACTAATGTTTACTTGAGTAGAAATATGTACAGGCATGTTGATAGTACGGGCATAATTTATTACAGCCTGGTCGGACGCTATGATGGCCGAAATTCCTGCTTTTTTTGAAGCAGAAACGATTTTGTGCATCCTGGCCACTTCCTTGTCGTAAACAACTGTGTTGACTGTTAAATAAGCCCGTATGCCATTTTTTTGACTTATAGCACCAATCTTTTTCAGGTCTTTTGTTTCGAAACTACGGCTGGAATGTGACCGCATGTTCAATTTTCCTGTTCCAAAATACACAGCGTTGGCACCTCCTTGTATTGCAGCCATCAGCGATTCATAAGAACCAACGGGAGAGAGTAATTCAAAAAACTCGGTCTTTTTTTTATCGGGCATAATGTATTTTGGTAACTAAAGGGTGAATGGTTAAATTTTGCTTACTTGTAAAGTATTATTCTCAGGGTGGTGTTTATATGAGGTTCTGAATTAAGCACAAATATTTTGCCTCTATGATATATTTCTATTATACGTTTTGAAAGTGACAAACCCAAACCCCAACCCTTATTTTTAGTAGTGAAACCAGGTTTGAATATAGTTTTAAACAAATTCCTCGGAATACCTTTTCCGTTATCTGATACATTTATATGTACCATTTTGCGATAATCACTGATAACAATATCAATCTTACCGGCTCCGCCAACAGAATCAATGGCATTTTTACAAAGATTCTCAATTACCCAGTCAAAAAGAGACACATTCAAAGGAACCATAATTTCCTCTTTTGGAGTGAACAATTGAATGTCAATTTCTTCTGAAACTCTTTTTTTGATATAGTCGATTCCCTGGTAAATTACCTCTACAAGGTTGGTGTTTTCAAGAGCCGGTTTGGAACCAATTTTTGAGAAACGATCAGTGATTTTTTCTAACCGCCTTATATCTTTTTCTAATTCATTAACGGCCATAATACCAGCCCTTTGTTCTTTTAGCAACTCAGCCAGGGCCATTAGTGAGGAGGTAGGCGTAGCAAGTTGGTGGGCTGTTTCCTTTGATAGACCAACCCAAACCTGGTTTTGCTCAGCTTTTCTCGATTCACTAAATGCCAAGTATGATATAAATATGAACAAAAGTACAACAGCCATCTGAAAAACAGGATAATAAATAAGCTGCTTGAGAAAAATGGAATCGCCCCAATAAATAAATTGACTTTGCCCTTCAGTAATTTGTAATTCTATCGGCGGGTTCTGTGATTTCATTTTTTTTAGTTGCCTTTGCATGAAAGCAGTGTCAATTTCATTGGGTTTTAAATTTCTGTGGTGTAAAATTTCTCCTTTCTCATTTGTTACAATAACCGGTATAGTTTCATTTTCCTGAATTACCCTGAGAATAAACGAAAAATCACCATCTTTTTCCGATGCGATTGTTAATTCCCTGGTAGCTTCTGCCCATAATTCTACTCTGTTTCTTTCTTCCAAAGCAAGGTCTTTTATCAAGCCATGCGTGTATAAAAGCATTAATGCTCCTGCTACAGTTGCAAGTATAAGAAGTCCGATTTTCCAAACCTGTTTTCGGTAATAAAGGTTCAATATAAAAGATTTAAAAATTTAAAATTCAAAACTTTTCTTCCTTTTCGCAGTGTCTTGTTTTTGATCCTCCTCCCAGGTGATTTTAAATGGTCTTTTTTCAGTTTCTTTTCTCTGTTGCTGAATTTGGCCGGGAATTTGTTTCTTTTCCTCCTCGTCCCATTCTAATATAAAAGCAGGAGATTTTTGCTGAAGTTGGTTAGATTGATTCTGTAGAGTATCATTTGAAAATAAACCAAATTCCTCATTCAGAATATTTCGAAGAGTAATTTTTCCCTGGTTAAATCCATCTCTTATAATTTCGGCTGCAGCCCGTCTGTCGTAGCTTATGTTAAAATTATCTGGCGTTCCGCTTATAATTATCGGCAAAATAGTTCTTCTTAATCTATCTTCTTCAACAATGGCAAATTGTTCGTTTTCTTTTTTTACTCTTTTGGCTTTTGCGAACAAAACATCTGATAATATCACCCTTAGTCGGTAATTAAAATTATTGTCGAAGTTATGGGTGCCGGAAATATTAATGTTAAATGCCGATGATTGAATGTCCATTGCAGGGATGGTAACTATTTGGTTCCTTATGAAAATTTCATTCTGGATTTTTGAAAACCTAATGTGCCTTAATTCCTCAAGTTCAACAAATCTTGAAAGTGAGTTCATTGGCTCAAAGTTTATAAGCTCCCCTCCGGTAATTTGAATTCTGCTGTCGGCAACAATTTTTTCAGTAATCAAATTAAAATTATTATCCCACTCCGAAATGAAATTCAAAGAACCGGTCAATGAACCATTTAAGTGATTATTGGTTATGAATTTTTGACCAAAATTATTAAACGAATAAAACAAATTGCTGATGTTTATATTTTTGAGCGAGGTTTGGGCCTGAAACAAAAAATCATTGTTCATTTTCTGAATAATTGCCCCTCCGCCAAGGACGCTTCCGTTCATGGATTGAAATGAAATAGAATTCAGAGTAAACATTTTTGGCTTGTAAGTAATGTTGCCACTTAAATTATTTGCTCTGAAATTCCGGAATATAAAGTTGTCACAAGAAAAACGTACATCGGTGTGCAATTTTTCGGGAAATCGTAATACCTTTTTGCCAGTGGTCCGAGCTTCGGGGTCAGGCAAAAAAATATCCATGTTTAAAAATGGGGAATGAACGTCTCCTTTCATTCTTAATTCAGCGCCTTTGCGAAAAACAAAACCTTCATTGGAATACAATTCTCCGTTTAAAACAAAGCTATTTCCCTGGTTATTAAAGGACAAACCTTCGAAAACAAGTTTATTGGTTAATTGTAACCTGCCGTTTATGGATTCAAACTGCCATGGTTTATTTTGTAAATAAATCAGACCATCGGAAACTTCCAGGGATATTTCAGGAAAAAACATGGGAATATTCTCAGGTTTTAAGTCTTTGAACTTATTCAGGTAACCGTTAATCAAAAGATTAAATCTCAAATTTCCCTCCGCCTTATTTAGCTGGGCTGGTTTGTATAAATCTGTTAATTCGTAAATATTCCCGTCAAACAAAAGGCTTCCGGTTAATAGTGGATTTAGAAGGTTTTCAACTTTCAGATGCCCCCTGAAAGCCCCTTCTCCAAAGGAGCCATTGAACGATTCGATATTAATCCGGTATGTGACAGGGCTTGTAAGTCCTCCATTAGAAAATGTGCCATTTGCTGAAAGTCCGTGAATTTTTGTTTTTATACCCTTTTTTGACAAACCTCCTTTTATTAGGGCAAAGGCGCCTTCAATACCAGGTTTTTCTAACCGGCTGAATCTTCCATGCATTCTGCCTCTAAAAGACAAGGAGCCGGTGGGATTGTAATTTTGGGTAAATTTTAAATAATCGCCTATTAATAAAGAACCTGCCGATTTTAAATCAAGATTCTCGCCCTCAACAGCTAAATCAATTCTATTAACACCTCCTCCAAAATATTCCCCTTCGGCATTAAATCTCATTTTCCCTATGTTAAACTTCCCCTTGCTTATTGTAAAAAGGTCGCCGTTAACATCAAGTTCAACCTCGGCTTTAACTGGTATTGAAGCATCTCCCAATATATTTTTCAAACCGATTTCTTTTACAATAAAATCGGATCTGCCCGATAAACGATAACGGAGTTCCGAAAAATTTCCCTTCAAATGTGTACTTGAAAAGTGAAATTGACTGCTAAGTTCTTTCTGTCTGTTTATAAAGAAAAAATGCAGGTCATAAATCCTGATATTCTGCAAGTTAATTCTGACAGCAGTTTCCTCTCCCGTTTCCCGTGTTTCCCAGAACTCGTAATTTTCATTGCCCTCACTGTCAGTAAACAAATTCAATAACCCCTGTTCAATTTGAATACTTTTGATATTGTAATTTTTAAAGATTATATCACGAAGATTAAATTCGAGAAAAATTCTTTTTGCCGACAAAAGGGTGTCTGGTGCATACCCTGCAAAATCGATTTTATTAAAAGAATTTGCTGGTTTTATTAATACATCTCTGAATTCAAGAGAGGCATTTGGGAATTTACGGATTGCCGAGAATTTAATTTCCCTTACTGAAATTTCAGTTTTAAGATTTTTATTTATCTCTGAAACAAGTTTTTGTTTTACTTCCTCGCTGAAAATAAATGTAATGACAATGGCTCCTGCCAGAAACAGCGCAACCAGAATAATAAAGACAATTACCAGTTTTTTAAAGAATTTCATATGAGATTATAAATGAATCAGTTTTTGAAGCTCCTAATGAAACGCAAAAATAATAGCAAAAATGTTTTAAACAGTCAATTCATTAATAACAATAACTGTGCAAAAGTATGCATCATAATCGGAATACCGACCGTATGATAATACAGCTACAGTTACATTTTTAATGCCGCCCGGAAAAAATTTTAACTCCCCCGAAATTGAAACAAAAAATTCATTGGACTAGCAGAAATCTTATATAATATAGCCTGTTTGGTGTAAATTATTTCCTATAACAAGAAACTAAAATTATCTGAAGCAGATAATTCTTTGGACTCGGAGTTTTTATAAAATACTCTTGCATTTTTATTACCCTTCAAAGAGATTTTACCGTTTTCTATAAGAAACATTGTTCCCTCCCTTAGTCCGACAACATATACACCGGGATTAACTTCAATAAACTCCTGTATTCGGGCCTCTCTTGTTTCTCCGGCATGACCTTCAGGATTGGCATCAAGATAATGCGGGTTAATCTGGAATTTCACCAGTTCGTATGCCTTAAAACCAGCAGGTTCTACTATGGGCATATCATTAGTAGTTCTTATAGTAGGGCAGGCCATGTTTGACCCTGCGCTCCACCCTATATATGGAGTTCCGGCAAGCACTTTTTTTCTTACCGCCTCAATCAGTCTGTTGTCCTGGTTCATTTTCAGCAACTGAAAAGTATTTCCGCCTCCCACAACTATCACTTCTGCATCATTGACAGCTTTTACAGGATCTTTTTGTAAATGTATTGATTCAATATTATGCCCTATTTCATTGAATCGAGCGCTTACCTTTTTTGCATACTCATCAAAAGTCAGTGTTACGCCTGCATATGGTATAAACAAAGCGTTTACCGGTTTGCTTCCAAGAAATTCGCGGATATATTTTATTGCGTATTCAAGGTAGGCTTCTCCGGCATTGGTGGAATTGCTGAACAAAAGTAATCTCATTATTTTTAATTTATTAATTGGGTTCCGGTAAAAATAAACATTTTGTTAAAAATATCAGATTTTGATTAAAAAATAAGCAAAGCGTTCAGAGGTTTCGCAGCTTTTTGATATGGCAGAACAATAATACTAAAAGTACTCAAGTTTAAGATAAAATTAAGGTTTATAAATAAAAGATTGTATTATGAAGTATATTTGGTAGTTTGAATATTTAGAATAATGAAGCTTGAAAACAGTATTGTGGGTGTTGATGCCGGCTCCCTTTCTATAAAAATTGCCTATAGAGAAAATGGCTATGTAAAACACTTCAGAAGTGAGCACCGGGGTGAGCCTTCCGCAGCTTTCGCAGAATTGATAAATGCAAATGGCATTAAAATAAATCCAGACTATGCTGTAATTACCGGAAAATATGCTGATTTAATCTCCGGAGCGTACAATATACCTGTGATTTCTCCAATATATTGCATAGTTAAAACATTTGACAAACAACAATTTCCCGACGTAAAGTATTTTATTGACATTGGTTCATCGGGCTTGTCGGTCATTGAACTGCAGGATGGTAAATTTCACCGCTATGACACTAATTCTTTATGTGCAGCAGGAACAGGGGCTTTCCTCGACCAGCAAATGAAAAGAATAGGACTGAACTATGATGCTCTTCAAAATATATCGATAATTGAAAACCCGCCAGGCGTAGCTTCAAGATGTGCTGTATTTGCTAAAAGCGACCTTATACACCACCAGCAAAAGGGATACAGCATAGAACAAATGTGGAACGGACTTGTTAAAGGCCTTGCAGAATCGGCTTTTACAACACTTTTCCGGGGAAAAATAATCAATAATGATGTTTTTTTGGTTGGTGGGCTTGCAAACAATAAAATTTTTCTTCACTTCTTTCAAAAACTGCTAAATAACCGAAACCTCAGAGTTGCAGCTAATCCCGATTTTTATCTTTCAAATTCTCTGCTTAACTATTTAAATAATTACAACAAACTTGACAAGATAAAGGTTTTAAATAAAGAGCCTTATAAAGCCTCGTTTGAATTACCTCTTTCGTTTAACAAAAGCAGCGAAAAAAAACATATTCATTACCTTGACCCTTTAAATAATGAAGTTGATATCTGGAATCTCAACAACGGCACAACCTACGAAGTATTTGCCGGAATTGACATTGGCTCAACAAGCACTAAAATAGCATTGCTAAACAACGATGGCAAGGTACTTTTTGGCCTGTACACACGAACTCAAGGCAAGCCAATTAGCGCCTTAAAAAACCTGTTTGAAGGAATTAATATTTTAAGCAATAACAGGAAGGTGATTTTCAATATTAAAGGAATAGGCACAACAGGCAGCGGCAGAAATCTTGTTGGAAAATTTATCGGAGCTGATATTGTAAAAAATGAAATTACAGCCCATCTCAAAGGAGCTATAAAAGAATTTCCTGATGTAAAAACAATTATTGAAATAGGCGGACAGGATTCAAAATATATATTTGTAGAAGACGGATGGATGAAGGATGCAAATATGAATTACGTCTGCGCTGCCGGAACTGGGTCTTTTCTTGAGGAGCAGGCTAAAAACCTTAACATTGCCCTTGATGACATTCCGGCACATTGCATGGATGCAAATCCGCCAATTTCAAGTGACAGGTGTACCGTATTTATGGAACAAGACGCAATTCAGCTTCTCACCTATGGATACAAAAGAAATGAGGTGATGGCTTCTATTCTTTATTCGGTATGTAAAAATTATCTTAATCGGGTGGTGCAAAACAGGCCTATAGAGGAACCCATTTTATTTCTCGGGGCAACAGCCAAAAATCAGGGACTTGTTGAAGCCTTTGAAAACATTTCTAATAAAAAAATCAATACTTCCCAATACAGTCATTTGATGGGGGCAATTGGTATTGCAGAAATTTTAAGAACAAATCCACCTGAGAATTCAAGATTTAAAGGTTTTGAAATCAGGAATAAAGAAGCTGTGCTTACCTCCGATAACTGTGAGCTTTGTACCAATAAATGTCTTATAACCACAATGCGGATTGAGGATGAAAATACCGAATCATCATGGGGTTATATGTGCGGGAAAGAACCCGAAGAATCGGTTGTGAAAAAAAACAACCATCTTGATGGCTATAAATTTATATCAAAAGTAATTAATGCAAATAATTTTAGTAAAGACAATTCAATAAATGCTTACTTCCCAAAAGCTTTGCAATACTTTTCCTGCCACCCTTTTTGGAGATATTTTTTCGGAGAACTTAAAATTAACCTGATTCCTACACCCGATACAAACGAGGAAATAATTGCTTTGGCAAAGACCTATGCCATGTCGGATTTCTGCTATCCGCTAAAGCTTGCAGTAGGTCATGCTATGTATAGTATAAATCGTAATAATTTGCCCGTTATAATACCATTTCACATTCAAGATACCGCCAACCCGAAGGCGCTTAATTCTTTTTATTGTCCTTTATCACAGGCATTTCCTGCAATATTAAAAAGTGCGCTTAGCTTTAATAATATTGATACCGAAAATATTATTTCGCCTGTGATCGACTTTTCCAAACCAGTTGAATACAATATCAAACAACTTGAACAGTCTGTTGGCAAATATTTTGGAATTTCGGGCAGGAAAATAAAGCAAGCCTATAATCAGGCTATAAAAATGGAGGCTAAAATTAAAAACGATTTTAGAAACTTTGGCAAATCTTTTATTGAGAAACGAAATACTGGCAGGCCCAGGTTTGTTATATTGGGCAGGGGATATAATATTTTGGATCAAGCCATAAATTTTGGTCTGCCTTCAACAATTGCCCGGTATGGATATGAAGTAATTCCAATGGAATTATTACCGATAAAGCGGGAAAGCATTTCTGATGACTACAAGGATATGTACTGGTCGTATGGCCAAAAGATTGTTGTTGCATCCAAATACAGTAAGAAAATCCCCGATGTTTTTCCAATTTTCACATCAAATTTCAGTTGCGGCCCCGATTCATTCCTGCTAAACACATTTGAAGATATTTTAGGAAACAAGCCTTCGCTAATTCTTGAACTTGATGAACACGGAGGCGATACAGGTTATATGACAAGGCTTGAGGCATTTTTTGACCGGGTGGAGCATTATTACAGCTCAAACAAAACTCAGCCTTCACTGGAAAAACAGGTTGAAATTAAAATTCAAAATTCTTTTACCGGAAAGAAGGTATATATTCCGCCAATGCATCCGATAGGTTCCCGTTTGATGAGCGCAGCATTGAGATCGCAGGGAATAGAGTCGGTGCCCTTAATTAAGGAAGATATTGAAACATTTACAAAAGGAAGCGCTTTTGTTAGAGGTTCGGAATGTATGCCTGCCACCTCGACCATAGGAGCATTTTTACATAAAATTTCCCAGGAAAATGGACAAAACAATGGGAATATTGCTTTGTTTATGCCATGCGCCAGCGGCCCATGTCGGTTTGGTTTGTATGCGAGGCTACATAAAAGAATCATGGAAAACAATGGGATTAATGCTTCTATAATTTCCCCAACATTTGACGATAACTATGGTGATATAAGCGGCGCTTTACGTATCAGTCTGCTTAAAGTAATGATTGTATCAGACCTTATTTTTAAACTTGGGTGCCGGTTGAGGCCTTACGAAAAAGAAAAAGGGTCAATTGATAATATTTTGGAAACTTCTATACAGAATCTTGAAAATGTTTTTGAAAAAAAAGAAAGTATTACCAAGGCTTTAAAACAGTTAAATTCAGAACTGAAAAAACTATCATTTCACAATGAACCAAAACCGCTTGTGGGTGTTGTTGGTGAAATATATGTCAGAAATTCTCCTTTCTCAAACTCATATCTTGTTAAAAGAATTGAAGAAAACGGCGGAGAAGCTTGGGTAGCTCCACTAATGGAGTGGCTGCATTATTCATCCAAAATGAAACCTAATAAAAATTTGAATGATTTCGTTTCAAACAAATTTTCAGCTATTCTTGAGCAACAATATTTCAGAATATTTAATCATCTGCTTTCTGATAGAATTGAGCCTCCCATAAGTGAAGTTATGAAAATTGGGAAAGAATTTATACCCAAGGAAGTTGAGGGCGAACCTATTTTAACTATTGGAAGGGCAATTGGTTTTGTCGGTCAGGGCGCAAAGCTAATCGTAAATGTCTCACCTTTCGGTTGTATGCCGGGGTCAATTTGCAGCTCTATATTCAAAGATGTTTCAAATAAATATAATATTCCAATTGTTTCGGTATTTTACGATGGGGAAACGGAATTTAGCGATCTGATAGGGACTTACATTCGAAATGCAACATAATTTACTGCGAAAGAGAGATTTGGCGATTTCTTTTCCGAAATTATTCCATCAGTAATTACTGTAATTATTGTTGCCAAAAAATAATGCAATTTTATTTTTTGCCTGAATATTTGATGTTTCTAATACAGATAAATTTTTTAAGCGCCTATAGATCAATAAATTAATAGGCGCAACCGAACAACCTACTATTAAACATTGTAATTTAAGTTTATTAGTGCAGGCCAAAAATGTATATTTGGCATTATAATTTTAATTCTAATAATCAACTTAATTAAGTGGAGGTTTTATGACGCGAAAAAATGTAATTATTATTGGTGCAGCAGGGAGGGATTTTCATAATTTTAATACCTATTACCGCGATAACGATACTTATAATGTAGTAGCATTTACAGCTGCCCAAATTCCTGATATTGACGGAAGAAAATACCCGGCTGAACTTGCAGGCAGTTTGTATCCTTCTGGTATTCCAATATATTCACAAGATGATTTGCAAAAACTTATTAAGGAGAAAGGAGTTGATATTTGTGCCTTTTCTTACAGCGATATTTCTTATCAGGATGTTATGGCAGTAGGCGCAATTGTAAATGATGCAGGGGCTGATTTTATGATGATTGGTCCAAAATATACACAATTGCAAAGTTCCAAGCCCATTATTGCTATTGGCGCGGTGAGAACAGGTTGTGGTAAAAGTCAAACATCAAGAAGAGTAATTGAACTACTTATGCAAAAGGGCAAAAAGGTTGTAGCCGTCAGACATCCAATGCCTTATGGGGATTTAGTTGCACAAAAAGTTCAACGCTTTGCAACAGTAGAAGACCTTAATAAGCATAAATGCACAATTGAGGAAATGGAAGAATATGAACCACACGTAGTGCGTGGAAATGTTATTTATGCAGGGGTGGATTACGAGGCAATTTTACGCGAAGCTGAAAAAGAAGCCGATATAATAGTTTGGGATGGAGGGAATAATGACTTTTCCTTTTTTAAACCCGATTTAATGATTACAGTTGTTGATCCGCACAGACCCGGACACGAACTTAAATATTACCCCGGCGAGGTTACCCTTAGGCAAGCTAATGTTGTTGTAATTAATAAAATGGACAGTTCCTCACCTGAAAATATTCAAATCGTACGCGATAACATTCAAAAAGTTAATCCAGGTGCAATAGTTGTAGATGCAGCTTCTCCTCTTACAGTGCATAATCCTGAGCTGATTAAAGGAAAAAGAGTACTTGTTGTTGAAGACGGACCTACCCTTACCCATGGACACATGAAAATTGGTGCTGGCACGGTTGCTGCAAAAAAATACGGTGCTAAAGAATTAGTTGATCCAAGGCCATTTGTGGTTGGTCGCCTGGCAGAAACTTTTAAAATTTATCCTGAAATAGGCACTCTTTTGCCTGCAATGGGATATGGTAAACAACAAATAGCCGATCTGGAAAAAACAATTAACAATACCGATTGCGATGCTGTCGTTATAGCTACACCTATAGATTTGAACAGATTAATTAAAATTAAAAAACCCACAACAAAAGTAGATTATGATCTACAGGAAATTGGCAAACCAAATCTCGAGGAAATTATTAATGATTTCTTAAAGGATAATAGGATAGGTTGATTGAGTAAAAGTTGCTGGTTGATAAGTCCTGCGTCTTGCAATCTCATCCTGTTTGTCAGTAATCTTGAAATTTTATTTCAGATGAAATAATATAAGTTTTTTAATAACAAAAGATTAAACATCATGAAAGCACATTTTTCTGGTAGGATTATGATTTTATTATTTTTGCTGCTTTATCCGGTTAGTGTTTCGGCAATAAACATTAATGACACAAGGATGCTTTCACAGCCGGTAATTAGCGATCAACACATTGCATTCATTTATGCTGAAGATTTATGGTTGGCAAATTTGGATGGAACATTTCCTCGTCGCATTACAGTTGATGCCGGAATTGAATCAAATCCGGCATTTTCTCCCGACGGGAAATACATAGCCTTTAGTGCACAGTACGACGGAAATACTGATGTATATATTGTTTCATCCGGAGGTGGAATTCCAAAAAGGCTAACCTGGCACCCAATGGACGACCTTGTTAGAGGTTTTACTCCCAACGGCAAATCGGTATTATTTGCATCACAAAGGCATATTTTTACGAGCCGTTACTACCAGTTATTTACAATATCAGTTGAAGGTGGACTACCACAGCAATTGGAAATTCCCAATGCATGGCATGCAGCCTATTCAAGCGATGGTAACTATTTGGCCTATACCCCAATTCCTGACCGGTTTCAGCAATGGAAAAACTACAGGGGAGGAACAGTATCAGAAATTTGGCTTTATTCATTTAAAGATCGCTCTGTGGTTAAAATTCCTCAGCCTGACGGCCGATGTAATGATGCACAGCCCATTTGGATCGGGGATAAAATTTATTTTTTAAGTGACAGAAACGGAGAATTCAACTTGTTTTTATATGATGTTCTTAGCAAGGGAATAAACCAGTTTACACACTTTGAAGATTTTCCAATTTTAAACGTTTCGTCAGGTAACGGAAAAATTATCTTTGAACAAGCTGGGTATTTGCATATTTTTGATCCTAAGAACAAAATCTCAAACAGGCTTACCATAGGTATTGCTGCCGATTTACTTGAGCTACGTCCACGTTTTGTACAAGGCCACCGCCATATCAGAAGTGCAGATATTTCTCCCACGGGCGCCCGTGTTGTGTTCGGTTTCAGAGGTGATATTATAACCTTGCCTGCCGAAAAGGGCGACCCGAGAAATATTACACAAACGACCGGCGCACATGAAAGATCCCCTGCCTGGTCACCCAATGGCAAGTATATTGCTTATTTTTCAGATGAATCGGGCGAATACGAATTAAAAATAAAACAACAGGATGGAAAGGGAACAACAAGAAGATTCAGGCTTAACGGAACCGGATTTTATGCGTATCCCAGATGGTCTCCTGATAGCGAAAAAATAACCTTTGTTGACAACGGACGAAACCTTTACTTGTTGGATGTAGTTTCAGGCTCAATCAAAAAAATTGATTCTGACGAACTTTATATTCCCGGAGCATTCAGACAATTATTTGGCGACTGGTCTCATGATTCTGAATGGATAGCTTATACAAAAGTTCTGAGAACACATTTCAGGAAAATTTACCTGTATTCGGTCAGTCAGGGGAAATCCTTTCCTTTAACCGATGGAATGAGCGATGCAACGGAACCGGTATTTGACAAAAGCGGGAAATATCTTTATTTTTTTGCGTCAACCGATGCCGGTCCTGTGATAAATTGGTTTGACCAGTCATCGCACGATATGCGCTCAACCAATGCAATATACCTTGTTACTCTTCAGAAGGAAACTATATCTCCACTTGCAAAGGAAAGCGATGAAGAAATAGTGCATGCTGAACAGGCGGAGGTTGAAGTACCAGAAACCAGGAATAGGAGAGATAGGAAGCTTGCAGCAGTTGAACAGAAACCCGCCTTAAGAATTGATTTCGATGGTGTTATGAACAGGATAATCGCCTTACCTATCGATGCGGGGAATTTTACACAGCTTGGGACTATTGGCGAGGGGAAAATTTTGTATGTGGAAAGTTCGTGGGATAATCCAAATCAAAGAACTATGCGCAAGTATGATATTAATAAGCGTAAGGATACGGAAGTAATGGAATTGGATGAATATTTTATTTCGGCTGATGGAAAAAAAATGCTGTATCGCAATAATGAGGTATGGGGCATATCTAATGCGGGCGAAAAACCTGAACCAGGGGAAGGAATATTGAATACAGCCGGCCTGCAGGTGAGAATTGAACCGGTTAGTGAATGGGCCCAGATTTTTGATGAAGCATGGCGCATCAACAGAGATTATTTTTACGATCCGGGGATGCACGGAGCCGATTGGCAGGCTATGAAAACAAAGTACCAACAATTTCTTCCGCATTTATCGAGCCGTAGCGACTTGAACAGACTTATTCAGTGGATGTGCAGCGAACTTGCTGTAGGACATCACCGTGTAGGCGGGGGAGAAATACTAAGTCCGGCTACAACAATTCCGGTCGGCTTATTGGGAGCCGATTATGAAATTGTGAACAACCGTTACAGGATAAAAAAGATATACGGTGGGTTAAATTGGAATCCGGAACTGCGCTCTCCATTAACAGAGCCCGGAATTAATGCAAAGGTAGGTGAATATATTTTGGCCGTAAATGGGAAGGATGTTACCGCTGATAATAATCTTTTTATGTTCTTTGAAAATACAGCCAATAAAATTGTTGAACTTACATTGGGGCCAAATCCCGATAAAACTGGATCGCGAACTGTTAGGGTTGAACCGATTGCAAATGAAATGGCTTTGAGAAGCCGCGATTGGGTTGAAGGGAACCTTCGATACGTACATGAAGCTACAAATGGTCAGGTTGCCTATGTTTATGTGCCAAATACTACAAGGCTTGGGCATGAATATTTTAAAAGATATTTTTTCCCTCAGGCACATAAAAAAGCTATCATTATTGATGCACGTTTCAACGGAGGCGGTTTGATAGCAGATTACTTCATTGATTTGCTTACACGTCCCTATCAGGCTCATTGGCACATGCGCTATGGAATGGACATGAAGACCCCAAATGCATCCATTCAAGGCCCCAAGGTGATGATTATTAATGAAACGGCCGGCTCCGGCGGTGATATGTTGCCATGGATGTTCAGAAAATTTGAAGTCGGCACCTTAGTAGGTAAAACTACCTGGGGAGGCCTGGTTGGCACCTTGGGCTTTCCTGAGCTAATTGACGGCGGATTTGTTACCGCCCCAAATCTTGCCATTTGGACAGAAGAAGGATTTATAGTCGAAAATGTTGGCGTACCGCCTGATATTGAAGTAGAACAATGGCCGGCTGAAGTAATTAAGGGAAACGATCCACAGCTTCAAAAAGCAATTGAAGTGATTTTAAATAAGTTGGAAAAAAGCCCG
>BBPF01001864.1_pt1 | contig 29594 bp, 26 predicted proteins | sample 1343921 | NCBI WGS metagenome assembly BBPF01 (sample SAMD00019090, study PRJDB2971) | groundwater metagenome | isolation source: The Cedars highly-alkaline
GAACATTATAGACTTTGCGAGATATTATCCTACCGAAGAAAGTTGTAGGGCTCTTGTTAAGAGTTATAGAGAAAAGGGAGGCATTGTTTGTCGTAAGTGTGGGAGCGTTGAGCATTACTGGAATACAGGGGTTTACGCTTTTGACTGCAAGAAGTGTGGTACACGGACAACCCTTAGAAGCGGTACGGTTATGGAATCGTCAAAACTTCCTTATCAGTACTGGGTTTACGCAATTTATTTAGTGACCATGACCAAGAAAGGTATTTCGGCACTCGAGCTACAGCGACAGCTGGGTCATAAACGCTACGAGCCTATATGGGCAATGCTTCATAAGCTAAGGGCAGTCATGGGGCAGAGGGATAGCAAATACATGCTGGATGGAGTCATAGAGCTCGATGATGCTTTTTATAAAACACATGGTGGTAACTCTGACGCTGAAGAACAAAAACGAGGAAGGGGTAGCCAAACTCAAAGCAAGGTGCTGGTCATGTCAAAGGTAGACCCCAAGCGTGGAAGACCTAAAAAGCACAAGAAATCATCCGCAGCCAAAACAATGAACAAGAACGCTAGGGAAAAACTTTTACCTCAGGCAACTGTGAAAACGGATGGTTGGAGGGGTTTTAGTCAGCTGAATGAGGTTGTAAGCAAGCATAAGAGCCAAGTTGTTCCTCCACAAAAAGCATCAAAGGTTCTACCATGGGTTCATACCATGATTGCAAATACCAAACGGAATTTGCTAGGGATACATCACAATATCAAGGATATCTGTTTGCAAAACTATCTTGATGAGTTTTGTTATAAGACCAATCGAAGATATTTTGGAGAAAATCTTTTTGATAGGTTGATGGTTGCTTCGGTTGATAATACTTGTTATGGAAAGTTTAGTTGCGAATAAGGATACTCATATAACTATTTTTTAACGGCTTGTATAATGCAAAATGGAAATAACTATTGCTTGCTCCGGAACAGGATAATGATTTAAAGTCATACTTGCAAGGCACCTATATAATCCGCTAAAAAACACGTTAATGAAAATATTAACCGTCAGCGTATTCATTCAAAAATTCGAATATCTATTTGGTTAATCATAAACCCAAAGGATAATTTAAAACAAAAGAAAATATTAACTGTAGGATTAAACGACATTTCATAAACGGGCTGATTGACTTATTTTACTAATTGCCAACCAATTTAATCATTTGAAAAAGTTATTAACCAGCAAGGAATTTTTTTGTTAGATTTTGATTCCAATTACTTATATTTAAAAAATTAAAAAACATGCCTTTGCATTCTGTATTCTCCAATTCAATAACTTTTTACTAACCGTAATCGGTTTATTATGAATTTTCTTGCTCATATATACCTATCTGGAGAATCAGATCAAATCAAACTTGGTAATTTTATTGGCGATTATGTAAAAGGCAAGAGCTATGAAAATTATCCTGAATTGGTTACACGCGGAATACTACTGCACAGGAAAATTGATAGTTTTACTGATAAGCATCCAATCGTTTCGCAAAGCAAGAGCCACCTTCAACCAAAATTTCACAAATATGCCGGAGTAATTGTCGATATTTTTTACGATCACTTTCTGGCCTGTGAATGGAAAAAATTTTCGAAACATCCCCTGCCGGAATATGTTATCAACATGTATGAAATCCTTGTTGCCAACTATAATTTGCTTCCAAGCGAAATTAAATCTTTTTTACCCTTCTTTATTATAAATAACTGGCTTGAGGCTTATACAACCACTCAGGGTATTTCAGGTGTTTTACGCAGAATGGTCAGGCGCACATCACTTCCCAACGAAACAGCATTTGCAATGGCTGAATTGAACAAAAACTACAATCATTTCAGAAAAGAGTTTTATGAATATTTCCCACAACTTATTAACTATGTAGAAGAAAGACATAAAATTAAGGTTTTAGACTTTCATGTATCCAGCCATGTTTAATTCCATAATTTTAAAAATGCCGATTAAATATTTTGAATATTCAGCTATGTTTTTCTTTATACCTGTGTACCGTATATAAATCTCATTTCCCGGTTTTATCCGTTGCTGAGCTATTTCAACAAAGACGCTCTATAAAGGATTTTGGTCAGCCGATTTTTAAGGTTTGGCAAAAAAATTTTCCTCCATAATTAATCCGACTTTGAGATTTTAATTTAATGTTTCAGGTCTTTAGGTGGTGTATATTTCCTAAACAAAATAATTCCCGCCAGCCCGGTTTTAAAAAACGAACATTAGTGCAAACTTTGCTTTTTTAACCCTAAGCATAGACGCACGGAAAACAAAACAAATTCTTTTTTGAACGGTCAAACTAAATTTTTGCAGAACTGTAATTCTGGCAAATCGCCTCGACAATTTAAGTATTTCAGTAGTTTATTCAGGTTTTATAAAATTTAGTAAAGTACAAGAAAGTATTAAACTTTTTTAGAATTGTTTTCGGCTTTCAAAATTCAATTTTAAAGTCCCCCTCCATCATAAAATTCCACGCTGTTTTCAGCTCTTTAATTACAATGTTCTGTCCCGGGGTATTATAGGTAAATATGCCAAATCCCAATATAAACAAATGACACAAGAGTTATTTAATTGGTTTGCTTACGCTTTATTTTATCAGCAAAATTTTATTTGTTGTCCTTTTGATAAAATTCCAGTAGGTTTGTTTGTTCAAAATATAAATCAATGGCAAAAATTCGTATAACAAAGGAATTCTTTTTTGAAATGGCTCATGCACTTTGGAATTATGACGGTCCCTGCTCAAATATACACGGACATTCTTATCGTTTGCTTGTAACAGTGTTGGGAGAACCAATAAAAGACCCTTTTAATGCTAAGTGCGGAATGGTATTGGATTTCGGCGAATTAAAAAAAATAGTAAAAGAAGAAATTATTGAACGGTTTGACCATGCGGTAGTAATCAGTTCTTTGGTTCCGGAAGATAATTATAAGAGCATGGGCGCTATGTTCGAAAATAAATTAATAGTTGACTATCAACCAACCTGTGAAAATTTTTTAATTGAATTTCAACAAAAAATATCCCAAAAACTACCGCTTCATTTGAAACTTGTAGCACTTAGATTGCATGAAACTCCTACTTCATTTGCTGAATGGTTATACTCTGACAATGTATAGATTAAATATTTTATAATGTTAACTGAAAAAAAACTTTTCCTGCTCGATGCCTATGCCTTGATTTACCGTTCATATTATGCATTCATTAAAAATCCCCGTATTAATTCGAAAGGCTTTAATACATCGGCGATTTTCGGCTTTGTAAATACATTAGAAGAAGTATTACGCAAAGAAAAACCTACACATATCGCCGTAGTTTTTGATCCACCCTCCCCTACTTTTCGTAACGAATTGTATGCAGAATATAAAGCCAACAGGGAGGAAACCCCTGAGGATATAAAAAAATCAGTTCCTTTAATCAAAAAGTTAATACAGGCCCACAATTTACAAATTCTTGAAGTTCCGGGCTTTGAAGCCGATGACGTTATAGGTACTTCAGCAGTTCTTGCAGAACAGCTAGGTTTTGATACATATATCATGTCGCCGGATAAAGACTTCTGTCAGATGGTTTCCGGCAATATCAGGCTGTACAAACCCTCCCGTTCTGGCAACGAAGCAGAATTATGGGGCATTGATGAGGTTGTAAAAAACTTTGGCATAAGTCATCCATCACAGGTAACCGATATATTGGGCCTTCAGGGTGATAGCTCCGATAATGTTCCGGGCGCACCCGGTATTGGGGAGGTTATTTCAAAAAAATTAATCGGGGAATTCGGCACGATTGAAAATCTTTATACAAATATCGCCAAGCTTAAACCTAAAATTCAGGAAATCTTAGTTAATAACAAGGATAGGATTGAGTTATCAAAAATACTTGTCACCATTAAAAGGGATGTTCCCCTAATGCTGGATTTTGAAAAACTTCGGATTATGGGAATTAATGAAGAAGCAATAAAGCAATTATTTGAAGAATTAGAATTTAAAACATTGCTGCAGCGTTTACTTCCTCAAACCCCAGTTAAAAATGAAATTGCTTTTCAGGGAAATTTGTTTGATAGCATTGTTCCTAAACAAGTTTCTGAAAACTCAAGTACTGAATTTCACAAAAACCTGTCAAATATTCACACTGTTACACATGAATATAAACTGGTTAATAATGCAGATGAAAGGAAAGAACTTATCCGACAACTGTCGGTTTTGAAAGAATTTTGCTTCGATACCGAAACCACCGGACTTGAATTACATACAAGCGAATTGGTCGGCATGTCATTTTGTTTCGAAAAAAATAAAGCTTGGTACATCCCTTTTCCCGATGATTACGGGCAAACTGTTGCTATATTATCAGAGTTCCGGCATATTTTTGAAAACACCGGCATTACTAAAATTGGTCAAAACATAAAATTTGATATTCTGGCCCTCAAAAAATACGGAATACAACTGCAAGGACCCTTGTTTGACACTATGCTCGCACATTACCTTTTACAGCCCGAATTACGTCATAACCTTAATTATCTGGCAGAAATATTCCTCTCATACACTCCTGTTTCTATAGAAGAATTAATTGGCAAAAAAGGAAAGAATCAGCTTAATATGAGGGAGATTGAGATAGAAAAAATCAAGGAATATGCATCAGAAGATGCCGATATAACCTGGCAATTAAAAAACATTCTTGAAAATGACCTTTTACAGGCAGGCCTGCTAAATCTTGCCAAAGAAATTGAAATGCCTTTGATTTATGTCCTGGCCAATATGGAATGGGCTGGAATTAAAATAGATGGCGGCATACTGGATAATTACGCAGTTGAATTAAATGCTGAAAGCTTGAGGTTGGAAAAAGAGATTTTTCAATTGGCGGGTACAGAATTTAACCTTCAGTCGCCTAAACAGTTGGGCGAAATTCTTTTTGACCGCATGAAAATTATAAGTAATGCCGCAAAAACAAAAACAAAACAATATTCAACCGGAGAAGATGTGCTGGAAAAAATTGCCGACAAGCATCCGATTATTCAAAAAATACTGGACTACCGATCGCTTAAAAAATTAATTTCTACTTACGTTGAATCCCTTCCAAAACTTATAAACCCCATTACCGGAAAAATACATACTTCCTACAACCAGGCGATAGCTTCAACGGGACGATTGAGTTCAACAAATCCTAATCTGCAGAATATCCCTATAAGGGATGAAAAAGGGAGGGAAATCAGAAAGGCCTTTATACCCCGGGATGAAAATTACATTTTGCTTGCGGCAGATTATTCCCAGATTGAATTGCGCCTGATGGCACACCTTAGCAACGATCTTGCAATGATTGAAGCTTTCAGTAACAATGAGGACATACACACAGCTACGGCGGCAAAAATTCAGGGAGTTGGTCCGGGAGAGGTTTCAAAAGAAATGCGCAGTCGGGCCAAAACGGCCAATTTTGGAATAATTTACGGCATTTCGGCCTTCGGCCTATCCCAGAGATTAAACATTACCCGAGAGGAGGCTAAAAAGCTCATAGAGGGGTATTTTAACACATATCCCGCCGTAAAAACATATATGGACAATAATATTCGCCTTGCAAGGGAAAAAGGTTTTGTTCAAACCATTAAGGGGCGTAAACGTATTCTTGCTGACATCAATTCAAAAAATGCTATTGTGAGAGGTATGGCCGAAAGAAACGCTATAAATGCACCTATACAAGGTTCTGCAGCAGACATCATTAAACTTGCCATGATAAATATTCAAGCCCGTTTTATAAAAGAAAACATTAAATCGGAACTTGTTTTGCAAGTACACGACGAATTGATATTTGATGTTTTGAAAACAGAACTTGATTCGGTTAAAAAAATAGTTAAAAATGAAATGGAAAATACAGTTTCCATCAAAGTTTCATTAACTGTAGAAATAGGCACCGGAAAAAACTGGCTTGAGGCTCATTAAATACCAAGCCTTCTTTCAGGAGTATTTTCGATTTAGCTAATATCAGATTGAGCCTTGTATATCAAGGTTTGTAAGTCCGAACCTTCTGGCTGCATTCACCACTTCGGTATATTCCCTTGCATTAATTCGGCGGTTAATGGCTGGAAATTCATTAGCCCTGAATACCGGAGTATATTGTGCCATTATGTTAACATAAGTATCGGCCGGTAAATTTTTTGCAATCCAATTCATTACTTGTACAGAGCCTCCAACATTATTAGGCATTACCAGATGCCTGATCATTAAACCCCGTCTCTTCAAACCATCACTGGAATAAAGCCTGCTGCGTCCAACCTGCCGATGCATTTCAAGAATAGCCCTTTTGGTAACCTCAGGATAACATTCCGCTCCTTGAGAGTATTTATTGGCCATTTCCGACTCGAAATATTTAAAATCGGGAAGGTAAATATCCACTACACCATCAAGCAATTGCAAAATTTCAATTTTTTCCCAACCACTCGAATTATAAACCAATGGTATATTAAGGCCCCTGCTGGCAGCAATATCAAGAGCGCTGAGTATTTGCGGGGAATAGTGAGTTGGAGTTACAACATTTATATTATGGCAGCCCATTCTTTGCAGAGACAACATCATACTGGCCAGTTCGTTTATTGTTCTTATAGTTCCTGCCCCAAAATGATTTATCTGCCAGTTCAGGCAAAACACACATAAAAGATTGCAGTGAGAAAAGAATATTGTTCCCGAACCTCTTCGTCCAACCAATGAGCGTTCTTCACCAAAATGCGGGCTGAAGGAAGAAATCCTGAGCCTTGCATCGGCATTGCAATCGCCAATTTGGCCACGGGTACGATCTTTAAGGCAGTCGCGGGGACAAATGTTGCATTTTGTTAGAAAATCTGTTAGTATCTGTGCTCTGATTTTCAATTCGCCGCTTCTGTGAAGCCTTACATAACCGGGAACATAGTTGTCACCATCAGCCGGTTGATTACCCATTAAGTCTTTCATTGAATAATCATCCAAAACAGGGTGGAAATTTTCCAGAGGTTTTATAGCCAGCAAAGGAACTGCTAAAAGCACTCTGTTCAAAAAACTTCTTCGGTTTAAGTCTTTCATATTGCCTTTTTTTATTGAACGCAAAATATTTTTTAATTATTACATTTTTATTTGCATTTAAATTGATTCTAAAATAGCTCAAAATAATTAAGTTTATAATCTTTGTGTTTTTAAAGATGTAATGAAAAGTAGTTTTAAGTTTAATTTAATGATCCCCGGCTGGCTGCAGGCTGTTTTGTTTCTGCCGGTATTTTTTGCAGTATATATTTTTGCAGGAATTTTATTCAGGCTTGCTCTGTTAAGGTGGTCAAATTTGGAATCTTATAAAATATTCGAGGAAATAAACCTTGAAACCGCTTTATACTTTTTATTATATAAAATCTTTATCCTTTTGCTTATAACAGGTTTTGTTTGGCTTTTTCAAAATTTTCTGGCACAAAAACAATTTTCTGAATTAGGTTTTTCAAAAAAATATTTTTTCAAATATTTTTCCTGGGGAGCATTAACCGGATTGCTAATAAATCTTACAGTATTCATAGTGTTAACATCAGCAGATATGCTGCATATCAATAATATAGCCTTCTATTTCAATTTAATATTTTACAACTTATTTATTACTTTGTTGGTAAGCCTTATTGAAGAAACTTCCATCAGAGGCTATGTTTTGAATTCTCTTTTGCATTCCTTTAATAAGTTCGGAGCACTGCTGGTTTCTTCTCTTTTATTCGCCCTTCTGCATTTAGCAAACCCGAATATGAGTATTATATCATTTGTGAATATTTTTTTGGCAGGTTGCCTGCTCGGAGCGGGCTATATTTTCACAAAATCGTTATGGTTACCTATAGGATTGCATTTTAGCTGGAATTTTTTTCTTGGCCCGGTATTAGGATTTGAAGTTTCCGGTCTAAGTTTTCAGGGTATAATTAATCAATCAGTTACAGGGCCGGTTTGGCTTACAGGGGGACAATTTGGAATGGAAGGGTCATTACTTCTCACTTTAGTGATAGTTTTAGCCATCTTGCCAATTTTCTTTGCCTTCAGGGATAAATTAACTGGTATATTTAAAGAATAACAAATCTCACTTCTCCGGCGTTTTAATTACCCTTGAACATTAAAGCTCAAAATATTTATTAGGTTCTTTCATAGCCTTTGTATTCCTTTGTAATTCGTTCTGCATTAAAAAATTAATATTTACTAAAATGATTGGCAAGGTCTTTAAACGTAAGCGTTTTTTCCTGATAGTAACTTCTGTTACTTTGTTATCGGTATTTTTTTATGGTTTTTCCAGCAAAGATTTTCAATTTTCTAAAAACCTCGACATATTTTTTTCTCTTGTAAGAGAGCTAAGTGTATTTTATGTTGACGAAATTGATCCGCAGACATTGATTAACAACAGCATTGAGGGTATGCTCAATGAACTTGATCCATATACAAGCTTTATTTCTGAAGCCGAGGGAGAAATGTTTGCAACAATGACAACCGGGCGATACGGGGGAATTGGTTCCATGGTACGACAAAGCGGAGATTTTGTAATGATTACAGAACCTCATGAGAATAGTCCGGCAACGAAGGCCGGTTTAATTCCAGGCGATTTAATTTTGGAAATTGACGGTGAGTCAATAAAAGGACTGAGCGTATCAGATGTCAGTAATAAGCTGAGAGGTCTTCCTAAAACAACTCTTAATTTAAGAATTAAAAGATTTGGTAATGACTATCCATTGGAAAAAACAATTACGCGGGAAGAAATTCGAATCAGAAATGTACCCTTTTACGGCATGGTCAAAGAAACAGTAGGGTATATACGGCTCAGCGGATTTACCGAAGATGCAAGCAAAGAAGTCAGAGATGCTCTTATTGACTTAAGGGACAAACAAGGAGCAAAATCCCTTATTTTGGATGTAAGAGGCAATCCCGGCGGATTACTCTCACAAGCGGTTGATATTTCAAATCTGTTTCTTGACAGAGGTTATGAAATTGTTAGCACAAAAGGCCGGGTAAAGCAATTTGATAATGTGTACAAAGGCCGTAACAACCCTGTTGATACTGAAATTCCGCTTGTTGTACTTGTAAACAGAGGTTCGGCTTCTGCATCAGAAATTATTGCCGGCGCTATTCAGGATCACGATCGCGGCGTTGTTATAGGGCAGAGAACTTTTGGCAAAGGTCTTGTGCAAGCTGTAAGGCCGCTTAGTTTTAATGCACAACTGAAAGTTACAACTGCACGATATTATACACCAAGCGGCAGAAGTATTCAGGCAATAGATTACACCAACAGAAATGAGGACGGAAGTGTTGGTTCGATTCCCGATTCCCTTGTTAAGCAGTTTACCACAAAAAACGGCAGAATTGTTTTCGATGGAGGGGGTATTACACCAGATATTCATGTAGAAGAAGAAACCCTTAGCAGAATAAGCGCAAGTTTATATCTTAAAAACTTTTTTTTTGATTTTGCCACACAATTTGTCTTCAATAATCCCAAAGCCCCGCATCCTGTTAATTTTTCTTTGTCAAGCGACGAATACAAGCAATTTGTTGAATTCCTTGAAGGCAAAGATTTCGATTACCAAACCAGAAGTGAAGAGTCGCTCAATGAACTTATAAATATTGCAAAAAGCGAAAGATATTATGAATTTGCCAAAATAGAATTTGAGTCGCTGAGAGGCAAGCTTGCACATGACAAGCATAAAGATTTACAAACTTTCAGGGAAGAAATTATCAGACTATTGAATGATGAAATTATTGGCAGATTTTTTTATCTGTCGGGGAGGGTACGATACTCACTTGACAAGGATAAAAAAATAGAAATAGCCCTGAAAATATTACAAAATAAACAAAAATACAATTCCATACTTCAGCCTGGTTCCAAAATACTGCCGCTTGAGGTTTCTATCAGAGACCGGGAATTACCCGATATAACTAATGAAGCCTTATTTGCAAGAAAATAGTGAGTTACTTATACTCCGAATGGCAGCCTGTGGATTGAATTCCATGAGTACAATAACACTTCCAACAAATAGGGTGTTCTGCGATATCCGGAAATAACAAATCTGACTTCTATTGGGCGAAACAGTTGAATATTCTCCTGTTTCGCCTTCGTAATTATATTGAAAGCAGGATTCCCGGGGAATTTGTATTCCGTATCAGTAAAAATTAGTCAATAAAATCAATGAATGAAGAGCAATAAAATAATAACTGCCAGGCTCAGACAACTGCTCAAAACCCGATCTTTCCTTTTAGCACAAAAAGATTTTTTTATAGAAACTTTATTTAATTCTATCTACGAACCAGGCCACATCCCCGATTGGCCTATTAAATATATCCTCAGTTGTCCCAATCTGCTTTAATTCGCCATCCATCAAAACTCCTAAGTGTTTTGAAAATTTTTTAGCCTGATTCATATCATGAGTTGCCATTAGTATAGTTATATTTTTTTTATTCGCAACAGATAATATTAATTTTTCCATAATAGCGGTACTTTTTGGGTCCAGATTTGCAGTGGGTTCATCCAATAAAAGAAAATCCGGTTCAATAATAAGATTTCGCGCTAAGGCAACTCTTTGCATTTCTCCGCCCGATAAAGATCTTGCATTTCTATTTTCTAAACCCGAAAGCATAACAGCATCTAGTAAATCTCCGACTTTTGCCTTTATGGTATGTCTGTTTACCCCTCTAATCTTCAAACCATATGCAACATTATTAAAAACACTATTATTAAAAACAACAGGCTTTTGAGATAGCATCACCATCTTTCGCCTGGTATCAACTGTATGGTTTTGTTTAGATGTAATGTCCACTCCATCAATAATTATTTTCCCTGAGTCTGGTTTGTCCAGTAAATTTATTATTCTAAGCAATGTGGTTTTGCCTGAGCCAGACGGACCAATAAGTGTAAATATTTGCGCTTTTTCAATTGTAAACGATATGTTTTTTAAGATAGTTTTAGAGCTTATAGTTTTGCATAAATTTTTTATTTCTATAAATGACATTATCTTTTATTGTATTTGATTTATAATAAAATTAATTGCAAATGATAGCAACATAAGAATTATACCAAGGGCAATAGCAATTACAAAATCTCCTTTTGCTGTTTCAAGTGCAATAGCAGTTGTAAGTACTCGTGTAAATCCGCTTATGTTTCCTCCTATCATCAGCGCAATACCTACTTCAGATATAGATCTGCCGAATCCAAGTAATACGGTGGATATTATAGCAAATTTTGCTTCCTTTATTATAGTATATATTGTTTGAAAATAACTTGCACCAAGTGAACGGGCAGTGTCTTTTATTTCTGAACTTACTCCATTCAATGAAGATATTGTAAAACCGATTATTATTGGAGCTATTAAAACCACTTGCCCAATTACCATGCCTTGAGGGGTAAATAATAAACCAAACATTCCTAATGGTCCAGCCTTCGATAACATCATAAAAACAAAAAGGCCTACAATAACAGTTGGTAAACTAAAAAGTGTTTGAATAAATCCAATTAATTGCTTTTTCCCTTTGAAGCTGTGAAAATGTATCATTCCTCCAATTGGTATGCATATCAGACCGGCAACAAGAGTAGAAATAATAGAGATTATTATACTTCTTTTCGATATCTCAATCACAACAGGGTCTAGTGTAATTATAAGATCAACGGCTTTTATAAATGCGTCTAAAATCTCGTTCATTTCAGAGGTGTTTTACAAAGCTCCCATGTTTTACATCCCATTCTCTTACAATCTTTTGCTAATGGGTAGAACAATGAGCCTCTGTGTTCATTATATTTAAATTCTCCAATTACTTTTTGTATATCATCGGCCATAAGAAAATTTATAAAGTTATTTGCCATTTCGAAGTTAACGTGTGGGTGTCGCACCGGATTTACAGCAATCAATCCGTATGGATTGAATAACTCTTCGCCTTCTTTAATAATAGGAACAAGGCCTAATTTACCGACAAAGGATAGAAATGTTCCAGTATCAACAAGTGTATAAGCAGATTTTTCATTTGCCATTCTAAGTGTTGCACCCATTCCAGCTCCTGTTTCTATGTACCAAATTCCTGAGCCTTTAACATCATTATAGTTTTTTCCAGCTTTCCTCCAAATTTCAATTTCTCTAAAATGCGTTCCGGAATCATCTCCTCGCGATACAAATTTAATTTCATTGGGCTGCTTAATCCCTCTTTCCATCAACTTTACAAATGCATCAGAAATCGCCATACCTTTAATTCCAGCAGGATCGGAATTAGGGCCCACTATAAGAAAAAAATTGTATGCAATACATCTCCTATTAACTCCATATCCGTTTTTGACAAAAGCATCCTCCCGATCTCTATCATGAACAAGTATAACATCTACATCTCCATCCATTCCATGTCGCATGGCTATACCAGTTCCTGCAGAAATTATATGTAAATCTACATTATATCTCTTTTCAAATATTAATTCAAGTTTACTAAGCAGGCCCGATTCGTATAGACTTGTGGTTGTTGCCAATCTCAAAATTTCTTTTTCAGGTTTATTAGCATATCCAGATAACGCTAAGTTAAACAGGATAATAATTGTAACTAAAATTTTTTTATTCATGCTTTTTTATTTTTTATAATTACATCACAACTTTATATGTACTTAATGATCAGCGCATATTCGTGTTGCACATTCATGCAACTCGCCTGTAAAGATAGTTTAAAATTTTTCAACTCAAATTACATTGCTCAAATTTGTTGTTTGATTTCCTCAAGAGTTTCCTGAAGTGCTTGCGTAATTATTTTATCGTATTTTTCGTGAAATTTATCAAATGCGTTTACTATTGCTTGTCCTTGCGGTGTTAAAATAGTTTTTCCGCCTTCTTTTCCACCACGTTGTCTGTCAATTATTTGAAAACCAAGAACTTTTTCAATTTTGTTTAGATTATCCCAGGTTTTACGATAAGTAAGTCCATGTTTTTTCATTGCGGCCTTTAGTGAGCAAGTTTCGCTAATGGTTTTTAATAGTTTCCATTTCCCGTCTCCTAAAATCCCTTCTTTATTATTGGTTTCTAACCAAATTTTATATTTTATTGAAAAATCGTTCACTTTTAAGTGTTAAATCTTTTCTATTGCCAGAGACTAACCACAACAAACGGTTGAAACAGGTACTGTTATACAATGGTAGTTGTTTGATTTACCAAACTGATGATGAGCAATTTCATAAATGATAAACCACATTGCAGAAAAATTACATTTAGAAACGCATTGAACTCTGCCCTGCCGCTTATATCTTTTAGCACAAAAAATTTCAGTTTTTGTACACTTAATATATCCGGAAGCAAACTCTATTAAGCATTCTTTTTACCAGCTTTTAAAAATATATTGTCAACAAACTTGAATATCAGTTGTACCGGAAAAAGTTAAGGAGTTGCGAATACAGTGTTTCAAACCTGCTGCAATTTATAACGCTACCGCTTCAGCATATCTGTCAAAAAAAATGCAACTCTTAAACAATTACGACTATCAGGTACAACATTTATTCAGGCATGCTATTATTTGTCCAAGATTCTGGTGCTTAAGAAAATAATAAGTGTTTTTACCCTCGCGTTTAGAAGAAAGTACACCTTTGTCCTTTAAAATTCCGAGGTGGTGCGAAGTAGTTGACTGCTCTATCTTAAGTAATTCATGAATTTCGGTTACCGTAAGTCTTTTTCCGTCTTCAAGGTAATTAATAATTGCTATTCTCATTGGATGCGCAATTGCCTTGAGCATATTCGAAGCTTCCTCCAATTGCTCAATTGTAAATTCAGTAATTTTCATTGTAATATTAAAGTTTTTAAAATAAATCCTGTTCTAAAGAACCAGAATTCGCTGAAATTAGTAAACTATAAACATATTAAACAGATACAAATATATAAATATGTTGTTGATAAAAAAATGATAATAATCACAAAATCAAAAAGAATTTTCCGGATTGCCTTATCCTGCTAAAAATGTCAAACACGAACCATTATATAGGAATTTGCTATCTTTATGACTTTAAAAAAGTCTATGTCATCATTGAACAATATAAAAAAGCCCATCTTAAACGAACTCAAGAATTTTGAGGTATATTTCAAGTCTTCAATGAAATCGAAAGTTCCCTTACTTGATATTATAACTAACTACTTATATCGTCGCAAGGGAAAACAAATCAGGCCAATTCTTGTTTTTTTGACTGCAAGTTTAAACGGAGTTCCAAAGGAATCAACATACATAGCTGCTGCCATTATTGAATTGCTTCATACTGCCACGCTTATTCATGATGATGTGGTAGATGATGCGTATGAAAGACGTGGTTTTTTTTCTGTTTACGCTGTCTGGAAATCAAAAATTTCTGTTCTTGTAGGCGATTACCTGCTTTCCAAGGGATTGTTACTGGCAATTAACAATAAAGAATTTGAATTGCTTAGGATTATATCCGAAACAGTGAAAGAAATGAGTGAAGGAGAATTATTTCAACTTCACAAATCACGAAAACTCAATATTACAGAAGAGGAATATCTTGAAGTTATTAGAAAAAAGACCGCCAGCTTAATTGCTGCTTGTTGTTCATGTGGAGCTGTTTCAGTTGGTGCCGGTCAGGAAAACATTGAAAGGATTAAAGAAATTGGGATTTTTGCCGGACTAGCTTTCCAGATAAAAGACGATTTATTGGATTATGAGAAGCGTAGCATAACAGGAAAATCCCAAGGGAATGATATCAAGGAGAAAAAAATAACACTTCCTTTAATTTTTGCATTGAATAATTGTAATAATGGCGATAAAGGAAGAATTATAAAACTTATAAGAAACAGCAAGAATAATTCAAAGGCTTTATCGCAAGTTATCGATTTTGTGGTTACAAAAGGTGGCGTAAAATACGCAACTAAAGTAATGGAAGAATACAGGATTAAGGCAGAGCAACTACTTATGTTATTTCCCGATAATGAAGCCCGTACATGTCTTTTTGATTTGTTTTCTTACATCACTTCACGAAAAAACTAAAACTGATTACACTTCTTTTTCTCGGTTAAAATAATTTACGATTAATCCTGCCCTGGTTTTCCCTATCAAAGGAGTTAAATCCTCTTCGGCCAATTTACTTATTGTTTCTACTGAACCAAATTCCGTAAGCAATTTTTCAGCTATTATCATGCCAATTCCTTCTATTTCTGTGAGTTCGCTTGTAATAAAATTTTTTGATCGCTTTAAGCGGTGAAAAGAAAGAGCGAATTTGTGTGCCTCATTCCTTAAATGCTGAATGATTTTCAGGGTCGGAGAGTTCTTGTCGAGATAAAGAGGTACCGGATCGCCTGGGTAAAAAATTTCTTCTAATCTTTTAGCAATGGCAATTACATTAATCTTTCCGGTAAGTTCAAGTTCATCGAGACTCTTCATGGCTGAGCTGAGCTGCCCCTTTCCCCCGTCAATTACAATCAGATCGGGTAATTCTTTATTCTCGCTGATAAGCCTAAAATATCGCCGGTAAATTATTTCTTCAATACTTGCAAAATCATTGGCCCCCGTTGTTTTTTTTATGTTAAAATGGCGATAATCAAGTTTACTTGGTTTTGCATTTCGAAATACCACACATGATGCAACCGGATTGGAACCCTGAATATTAGAATTGTCAAAACATTCAATATGAACCGGTTTTTTATCCAGCCTTAAGTCCGATTTCATTTTTTCGAGTATTTCTTCCGACCGATCAACCGGCTTTGTTAATTCGGCAAATTTCATTTTCTCGAGCAAAAAATATTTTGCATTTCTTTCAGACAAGTCAAGTAAAGTTCTTTTGTCTCCTTTTTGAGGATTATAAAACCTGATTCCGGGCAACTTAATTTTCAAAATGAAAGGCACAATAATTTCTTTTGATGAACTATTGATTTTGTTACGAATATCAAATATGGCATGTGAAAGTATGTTTTCTTTATCTTCGTCGAGTATTTTTTTTGTTTCAACAGTATATGCTTGTATTACAGAACCGTTAACCACCCGGAGATAATTTACTGCTACAAGCTTGTCTTGTTCAAAATACCCGAAAACATCGACATTACTGACAGATGGATTAACTATTGCAGATTTGCTCTGAAATTTCTGAAGAATATCAATTTTTCCTTTGACGAACAATGCTTCTTCAAATTTTAATTCAGCAGATAATTCCTTCATTTTCGCTTTCAGAAAACTCAAAACACCGTTGATATTTCCTTTAAGAATATTTTTAATCTGCTCGATACTCTCATTGTATTCAATTTCCTTCTGATGTCCAATACAAGGTGCTTTGCAATTTCCAAGATGATATTCCAGGCAAACCTTAAATTTGTTTCTTTCAATATTCCCGCGTATAAGATTATGGCTGCAAGTTCTGATGGGGTATATTTGCCTGATAAAACCGAGCAATGTTTTAACCATAAGCATTGAAGTATATGGTCCAAAGTACATCGAGCCATCGTTAACCTGTTTCCTTGTAGAAAAAACCCTTGGGAAGGGTTCGTTTTTAATACAAATAAAAGGGAATGATTTGTCGTCCTTTAGAAGAATATTGTATTTAGGCTGGTATTTTTTAATAAGATTATTTTCCAGCAAAAGGGCGTCTGTTTCAGTTTCGACTACAAAATGCTGAAAATCGCAAGTATTTTTAACAAGGACTTTAACCTTATTATTCTCAAAAATTTCTTTATTGAAATAAGAGGAAACCCTGCTGTAAAGATTACTTGCTTTTCCAATATAAATAATTTGGTCTTCATTATTAAGAAACTGATAAACACCTGGTTTTCTCGGCAGTAGTTTAACTTTTTCTTTTATTGATTTGTGGTCCATAATTTATTATTCGACAAACAGTTCAACAAATTCAAATTTATTAACATCAAAAAGTCCCTTATCACCGAGTTTTAGTTCTGGTATAACCAACAAGCTCAAAAAAGATAAAGCCATAAAAGGCGACTGAAGCGTTGATCCCATTTTTTTTGCGGTTATTTCAAGATTGCCGAACTTTTCTGCAACTGCTTCAGCATTCTCCAAAGACATAATTCCTGCTACCGGAAGAGGAAGTTTCATACTTGTATTCTTGTAATGAATTGCCAACCCTCCCTTGGATTCTATTACATTATTTACAGCAGAAACAATATCGTCATCATGAACTCCAACGGCCAAAATATTGTGGCTATCGTGAGCAATACTTCCTGCCATTGCGCCATAGCTTAATCCAAAACCTTTTACAAAGGCTATCTGTGGCTTTTGCGGTTTATACCTGTTTAAAACAACCAGTTTGATAATATCTTTACTCAAATCACTTACGAGTAGTCCATTTTCAATTTTAGCCTCACAAATAAGGGCCTTTGTATAAAGTTCCCCGTCGATCAATTCAATTACCCTAATTAAATTGCCTTTCCCTTCTACCTTTAAATCATCAACACTTACGTTTCTGGCATTAAAATTATTGGGAATTTCTGCTGGTTTCACATCCGGCATTTGCACTAAGGAGTTCTCAAAAACAATTTCGCCGTTTATATACGTAGTTATAACATTCATTTTATCTAAACTGTCAACTACAATAAAGTCTGCCTTATCCTCTACCCTCAAAAGTCCCACATTTAAGCCGTAATGTTCGATGGTATTAAAACTTGCAGCTCTTAATACATCAAATAAATCGTAGCCTTGAGACAAAGCCTCTTTTACAATGAAATTAATATGCCGTTTAATCAGTGTGTCGGGATGAGAATCGTCGGTACAAAACATAATTTTATCGGGGAATTCACGCAATAAAGGCAGTAGCTCTTTCATATTTCTGGCAGCACTTCCTTCTCTAATCAAAATTTTCATGCCGGCCTTAATTTTTTCAACTGCTTCACTGTATATTATACACTCATGGTCAGTAGATATTCCTCTTTTTATATATTTTTTCAAATCTGCACCTGAGAGCCCTGGCGCATGTCCATCTATTTTTTTCCCCAGTTTAATAGCCTCCTTAATTTTATTTAGAATTTGCGAATCTCCACGAACAGCTCCAGGAAAATTCATCATTTCTGATAAAAAATAAATATCATCCCTTTCTAACAAGCCGGCAACATCTTTATCGTCGATTACACTCCCGGCATTGTCAAAAGGGGTTGCAGGAACACACGACGGAGCACCGAAATAAAAATGAAAAGGAGTTTTATTTCCATTTTCTATCATAAACAAAACCCCCTGAATGCCGCAAACATTAGCTATTTCATGTGGATCGGAAACTGCGGCTATTGTACCATGACGAACTGCAACCCTTGCGAATTGCGTTGGCAAAAGCATAGAACTTTCTATATGAACATGGGCATCAATAAACCCCGGCATTACATATTGATCAGGTACATTGTCATTGGGAATTATTGATACAACCCTCCCGTTTTCAACAAACAAATCTCCCCGGGTTATTTTTTTATTAACGACATCGACTATTTTACCCCCAATTTTTAGATTATTCATTTTTAGCATTGTTTTAATCAAAATTCCTAAAACACAAGAAAGTCAAATTATTAAAATGTTCCACGTGGAACATTTCTTGAAACATTTTTCTTTATGTTCCACGTGGAACTTATCTCCCAAGGTAAATAAGCAAGACGTTAATATCGGAAGGTGTTACTCCGCTAATACGTGATGCCTGGCCAAGGGTTGAAGGCATTATTTTTTTTAATTTCTGACGTCCCTCAGTTGAAACACTATTAAGTTGGTCGTAATCAAAATCAGAGCGAATCTTTACGTCTTCTAATCGAGATATTTTATTGGCAATTTCCTTCTCTCTTTCAATATAGCCGGCATATTTAACTTTAATTTCGACGGATTCCAATATTTCGCACTGATAATGAGGCAGATCGCTGGTAATTCGCAAAATTTCGGGAAATAATTCAACAATATCATTAATTTTAATTTGTGGCCTAAGTATAATATCGCTTAATTTAACTTTTTGGTTAACTAGAGAAGTATTGTTTTCGCCCAGCAAAGGATTTATAAAATCAGGGCCAGCTTTTGTGTTATGCATAAAATTCAAAACTAAATCTATAAGCTTTTCTTTTCTCCCGAGCAATTCAATCCGCTCCTTGCTTGCAAGCCCGATTGAATTAGAAAGTTTAGTCAGGCGCTCATCGGCATTATCCTGCCTTAAAAGAATACGATATTCCGCTCTGGAAGTAAACATACGATAAGGCTCATCGACCCCCTTGTTGATTAAGTCGTCGATTAATACACCAATATAAGCCTTGTCCCTTCCAAGGATAAACTCCTTTTCGTTATAATTCTTTAGATGCGCATTAATGCCGGCTATTAACCCTTGCGCAGCAGCCTCTTCATATCCCGTTGTTCCGTTTATTTGCCCTGCGAAATATAAATTCTTAACTATTTTAGTTTCTAGTGTAGCATAAAGCTGGGTAGGCGGGAAATAATCGTACTCGATAGCGTAACCCGGTCTGTAAATTTTAACTTTCTCTAGGCCTCTAATTTTTCTTAAGGCACCTAATTGCACTTCGAGGGGAAGAGACGAACTGAATCCGTTTATATAATATTCAACAGTATTTAAACCTTCGGGTTCCAAAAACAACTGATGCCGGGTCTTCTCGGCGAACGTAACTAGTTTATCTTCTATGCTCGGGCAATACCTTGGTCCTACCCCTTTTATTGTACCGGTAAACAAAGGACTCTGTTTAAACCCGGTCGCCAGAATATCGTGTGATTCAGAATTGGTATAGGTAATAAAGCAAGGTAATTGAACCTTTAGATAATCCGGATTATAAATATAGGAGAACCGGGAAGCTTGTAAATCGCCGTGCTGAGCTTCAATCTGATCGAAATCAACGCTACGACCGTCAATTCTTGCAGGCGTTCCAGTTTTCATTCTGCCAACTTCAAATCCGATTTCTTTGAGTTGCTCAGAAATTCCATAACTCGCGGGCTCTCCCGACCTTCCCCCGTCAAGGGAATTCATCCCAACATGAATTAGTCCATTAATAAAAGTTCCATTAGTTAAAATAACGGCTTTAGAATGAAACACCACACCCATTCGCGTTATAACCCCCTTAACAGAACTATCACGAATGATTAATTCTTTCACAGTATCTTGCCACAAATCAAGATTTTTAATGCTTTCAAGAATCCTTCTCCACTCTATTGAAAACAAAGTTCTGTCGCACTGAGCTCTGGGACTCCACATGGCGGGACCTTTACTACGATTGAGCATTCGAAACTGAATACTTGTTTTATCGGTAATAATTCCTGTATATCCCCCCAGAGCATCAATTTCGCGTACTATTTGACCTTTAGCAATACCCCCAATTGCCGGGTTGCAGGACATTTGAGCAGTCTTGGATAGATCCATTGAAATCAGCAAAACGCTGGATCCTAAATTTGCAGCAGCGCAAGCAGCTTCACAGCCAGCATGACCAGCTCCAACAATAATTATATCGTAAGTGTTTTCCATTTTGATTATGCAAATATAGGCATAATCAAAACTTTCTTAATGTGCAATTGATAGGTAGTAATTCTCTTTTATCCGCATTAAAGCAATTTCTTCAGGAGTGCTGTCATTATAACCAATAAGATGTAATATCCCGTGCACAATAACTCTAAAAAGTTCATTTTGAAAACTAGCACTGAAGATTTCGGAATTCTCAATAATCCGATCAATGCTAATAAACAAATCTCCAGAAATTATTTTATCAATGCCGTATTTGAAAGTAATTATATCAGTTAAATACTCCCGTTTTAAATATTTTCTATTAAGATGTAGCAGATAATTATCGCTGCATAATACTATATTAATTTTACCACAACTGAAACCCTCGGAGCGAAGCACTATGTTTATAAGCTTAGTAGTTTTTACTTTAAGCCTAAATTTAAACTGGATATCTCCGGTAAAAAAAGAAACTGGCAAATTCTAAATATTAAAAGTGACTTCTGAAATCCTTCCTCCCTCAAAAAATTCGAGATTGTCTGATAATTTCTTCATTAAAAATATGCCTCTTCCGCTGATTTTCTCAATATTCTCCGGTGCAGTAGGATCAAGCAGATTTAAATAATCAAATCCATTGCCTTCGTCTTTTGTGGTAATTTTTAAGGTTTTTCCGTTAATCAAAATAGTAATATGAACCTTCTTTTTTGCATCGAGTTTATTTCCATGGCATATTGCATTATTAGCAGCTTCAATACAGGCTATAAGAATGTTTCCATAAACTTCGTCATTGAATACTTTGAGGGCTGCAATATCATCGACAAACTTCTCAACAAGCCTGAGGCTTTCAATTTCAGAATGTATAACAAGTTCCTTTTTCATTTTATGTCCTTTAATAATCTCTTTATACCGACCAACCTATAAAATTGTTTCGTTTTATATCTCAAAATTATATTTTAACGGCTTATCCATACAATAGGATCCAAAGGTTTGTTCTCTTCCCAAACTTCAAGATGTAATTGAGTTTTATTCCCTGCATTTCTATCAGTAAAAACTCTTCCGATACTTTCTTTGGTATCAACTTTATCTCCAACTTTAACAAATACCTCTGAAAGGTTTGTATATACACTCAAAAAATTTCCATGCCTTATAATCACTCCGGTATTCATCCTTGGGATATGAATAACTTTTCTAACTTCTCCTTTAAAAATACTACGCGCCATAGCACCTTCACTTGTTAGAATATCAATTCCGTTATTTCGTATCATAATACCTCTTAACACTGGGTGAGGATTTTCGCCGAAAAAAGATACGATTACACCCCGCTCTGTGGGCCAGGGCAGACCGCCTTGGTTTTTCCGGAATTCATCACTTATAATCTTTTCTGCAGGACTCAGGCCGATTTCTTTTCTTTCGGCTGCGCGCCTTGCCTCTTCGGCTATCATATCCTTAATAGCTTCCTCGAGTTGCCGGGCGATTCTTCTTTGCCGGCTAATTTCTTCTCTCAATTCTCTTTCTCTCCTGCTAAGCTGACTAACCTCCTGGTTAAATAATTTCCTCTCAGAACTTAATAAATTACTTTCATTTCTGTGCTCTCTGAGCAATTGAATTCTATCATTGCGCTGACCTTCCAATGCAATGATGCGATTATTTATACTTTCATTTAAACTATGAATAGCTTCAATCTGCCTTCTGCGAAACTGATTGATTTGCTGAAAATATCGAGTTCGCCTGTATGCTTGATTAATATTTTCGGCCGCCATTATATACATAAGCTTGTGTTCTCTGCTCCGGAATTTGAAAGCGTAATAAATAAGTCTACCATATTCTACTTTTGCTAACTCTAAATCATTATTTAGCTGTTCCAAAAGGCCTGTTGATTCAGCGATTTGTTTTTCGATACTATTAACTTGATTATTAATATTTTGTATAAGACCCTGCCTGATTCGAATCCTGTTATTAATTAATTGAATCTTTTGTGTTGTAGCACGCTTACTTAATTCGACATTATTCAATAATTGTGTGTTTATCTTCAATTGTTCATTTGCTTCTTTTCTCTGATTTTCGAGCTCTACCCTTGTTTGCGAAATGCCTCGATATTGAGAGATAAAACAAAACATTAAAACAATAATAATTCTCAAAAAGCGCATTTATAAAATATATTTTGAAGGTACAGTAAAACTAATATTGCTAAAATTATTTAAGTCTATCCGGTTATATTTTAAATTTACCTCGAAGTGTTCCTCTTTATTTCGTAAACTAATTTTTACTTCATGAGGTATAGCAATTCCGGTATCGGCAGTTCTAAAATTCGCATAATCAACAGACATACATAAAATTCTCTCTCGGTCAATAAACTCGATTTTTGAAATAAGAAAATTATTTCTTTGAAAAAAAACTTTTATATCTTCAAATCCTTTAATAAAATTATTGCCTCTTTCATGGATAACAATATGTTCAGAAGTATTAACAATTTTATAATCCTTCCTAGTAAGTAAATCAGATAATCTGAAGTTATTGAACAAAATGTTCTCAAGTATTTGGTATTCAAATGCTACTCCGGCCATATATTTGAATTGATCGAAACCAAATCTTTGATACTCGGAATTAACTCTATCAATATACTGAATACTACCGTAAGTGACTAATGCCCGAACAATTTCAATTCCAAAACCTCCCTGAACCGAGATCAATATAGCACTATCTATAATTGCACGAATACTACCATTTAAATAAGTCACAACACCATTTTCGGTAAAGCTAAAGCTGACCCTTGGTATGCTAAGGCTCGTAATAGACCCCAAATTCAGTAAATAATTTTCCTCTATATCTTCAATGGAATTATATTGTCGGTAACCTCTTATATCCATGTTTAACGGTTTACATGAAAAAAAAGTTAAAAGCAGGAAAACAAATAAAAAAGGAAAGAAACTAAAACTTTGTTTCATTATAACGAATCTTTTCAATTAATTCAATTCGGTCATTTTCAAGTTCAAAAGCTTTTCTCCACATTTCAACAGCCTTTTCAGGGTTTCCGTTTTTTAACAGTATATCGCCGTAATGGTCAAATATTTCTGCGTTATACTCTTCTTTAAACTTAATCGCCTTTTCAATGTAGGTTAATGCTAATTCGTAACGCGATAATTTGAACAAAACCCACGCATAAGTATCAAGAAAGGTGCTGTTTTCAGGCTCTCTATCAATTGTAAACCTGCTCATTCTTTCCGCTTCCATCAGATTTTCACCCCTAAGTGAAAGATAATAAGCCCAGTTATTTAATGCAATCAAATTCTCAGGCTCAAGCTTGAGGACTTCAGCAAAATAGCGATCGGAGTCTTCATATTTAAGCAGTTTATTATAACTATCGGCCAATAATAGCATAAAATTAATTTTCTGTTCCTTCTCCTTTAACCCAAGAAAATCAAAACTCTCAACTACTGAAATAACTTCTTCGTACCGTTCCAATGAAAACAGGCTGGCGGCTAAAAAATAATTTAACAATTCCTCATCAGGAAAGCGACTGGTAACAATTGATGCAAACTCGACCAATTCATTATATCTCTCCTGATAAAAAAGAATTAAAACCAACTGTTCTGTAACAGCATAATTTTCGGGTAACAATCGAACTAAGCTCTTTAACTCAGTAACAGCTCTTTCAAAATTTCTGGTTTTAATAAAAAAATCGGCCGCTACCATAATTACTTGTGGATTATCAGAATTGTCCAAAATCACCAAATCAATTAACTGATAAATTTTTATCTCAAATTTGCAAAGCACTAAGGAATCTTGATAAAGACCTGAAATTGCTCTGACTTTATCGATAGGCCTGATACTTTTATCCCGAAAAGCGAATGCAAAATGGGGAAACGCTTGCTCATACCATCCCCGGCTAACTAAATATTCAGCAATAGAAAAATGCGTAATTCCAGACTCGGGTTCTATTTCCAATATCCGATTATACGTTTCTATAACCTGTTTGTCCAACCCAAGACGTATATAAAGCTCTGCTAAAACTCCAAGATACTCAATATCGGTAGGAAAATGGGTTATAAGTTTTTGAATTTCAAGATAAGCTTTTTCGTAATCCTTATTATTTAAATATGCATTGTGCCTAGTAAGAGATACCATTCGATTTAAACCTGTAATCGCCTCTACTTTTTCTAGTAATAAAAGAGCTTCAGTATTTTTACCACTATCAATTAATAACACAGCAAGTGTTATTTGAAAATCAATTTCATCGGGAAACCGATGCACTAGGGCTTCATATACAGAAATAGCTTTTTGATCCTGATTATTATTTCTATACAAAGTAGCCAATTGAAAATAATACCATTTATTACCAGAGTCGAGTCTTAATGCATGTTGAGCATACTCAAGAGCTTTCTCAATATCCTGTAATGCAAAATGAATATTAGACAATTCAAAAAACGCTGCATCACTAGAAGAGTTAATTTGAATACACTTATTGAAAAAGTATTTCGCTCTGTGCAAATCTCCGCTAAATTTTGATCTTTTTGCCTCTAAAAATAAATATCTAAATCTGTCATCTTCTGTATCAGAAATTCGTAAATTCTTATCAGTTCTTTCAATGAACTTCATTCCTGTACATTGGGAGAAGATGACGACAAAAACCAATAAAATAAAACCAATTTTACCCATTCAAAAAATCCTTCCTTTATTTATTATTTGCTGCCGGTATGCCCAAAACCACCACTACCTCTGTCGCTATCGTTTAATTCATTTTTCAACTCCCAAAAAATATTTTCATGTTTAGAAATAACCATCTGGCAAATTCTCTCTCCATCCACAATTTCAACCGCTTCTTTTGATAAATTAACCAAAATAACAATAATCTCACCCCTATAATCAGCATCAATTGTTCCAGGAGAATTGAGAACTGTAATTCCCTTCTTAATGGCCAGACCACTTCTAGGCCGAATCTGAGCCTCATAACCAGCCGGTAGCTCAATATACAACCCGGTTGGAATATGCGCTCTTTCAAAAGGTTCTAATAAAACCGTTTGATCGAGGTTGGCTCTCAAATCAAGTCCGGCAGATAAATACGTTGCATACTGTGGCAATGGATGCTTTGATTTATTAACAACGGGAATTTTCATGTTTAATTTTTAACGATTTCTTTAATTCTCTTCATTGATATTCCTTCAATTTTAATAATTAAAATAATAAAAATAAAAAGCAAAGCGATCTTTATAAGATTCTCCAAAAAAATATTTTCGTAATCGAAACTACTTTCAATGAAAAACAGTAAAAGTGCAAATACCGCACTAATTAAAATCCTGCCTACCTTAAGGTCAAAATGGAAAAATTTCCTGGATAAAAAATAACTTATAATAACTAATGTGGAGTTACAAATAACATGAGCCCAGGCAGAAGCATAATATCCAAAATATGGTATAAAGAAAAAATTAATAAGGCTTGTAATCAAGACTCCAAGAAAAGTAAGATATGCCCCATTCCAAGTATTTCCATTCAATTTGTACCAAAATGACAGGTTGAAAAATACCCCCAATAATAAATTAGAGAATAAAAAAATTGGCACAATACTAATCCCTACTCTGAACTCTTCACCGATAAAAAGTTGAAAAATATTAATATAAAAAGCAATAGTCAGGAAAATAACTAAGCCGGTATAAATGAACAAACGGTTTATTACAGAATAATTCACATTAAAATCTTTTTTGGAAGTGCTATACAGCTTAAAAAAAAAGGGCTCGGCAGCAAAACGGTACATTTGTATGAAAAGAGTCATAAAAACAGCAATCTTGATATTAGCACCATAAATTCCTAATTGTTCTAAAGGGTTGCTAAGTTCATCTAATCGGTATTTCAGAAAAATTCTGTCAACTGTTTCATTTAATATACCGGCTAAACCAGCAATTAAAAGTGGAAAACTGTATCGAATTAGGTTGGCAAACAACCTAAAATCAAATACCATTTTAATCTTGAAAATGGAAGGTAAAAACAAAAGTAAAATGAAAAAACTGGCAAACAAATTAGAAACAAAAATATAGCCAACTCCAAAAGTAACTGGGAAAATTTGAGCTAATTTATTACCGGGATATTTACTTTCTAAAAAAGGAATTAGTATCAAAAAAAATAAATTTAAAAAAATATTGATTCCAATACTAATTACTCGGAAAACAGCAAACTTCCTTGCTTTCAGTTCAAAACGAAGCTTGGCAAATGGTAATGCAAGGAGTACGTCGATACAAATAACACATGAAAGCAAAATTATAAATTCTTGTCTGTGGCCAGTCCCTAAAAACGCAGCAATTGGAAGGCTGTAAAGGGAAATTAATATAACAAATATAAAACTGGTTGCAAAGAGCGAAATAAACGCAGTACTGAAAACTATACCTTCAGAAACTTTTTCGCGCACGAAGCGGAAATATCCGGTTTCAAGTCCGTAAGTAAGGACAACCATTAAAATTGCAATGTATGCATATAATTCAGTAACTAAACCGTATTCACTTTTGCTAAATACACGAGTATACACAGGAACTAGCAAATAATTAAATATCCTTGCTACTACACTACTTAATCCATAAATAGCAGTTTGTCCGGCTAACTGTTTGATTAAATTCACTCAGTTATAAATTAATATGCATCAACATGAATTGTGGCAAAGATATTTAATTCCTCTTCAATCTTTTTTGCAAGGGTTTTAGTAATTTCAAATGATTCAGAGAGTCTTATATCACCCGGTAATTTAATATGAAAAGTAACCTCTGTATGGTTGCCATAGGAGTGTACATGAAAATGATGGTGATTAAGATTTTTTCCGGTAATTCTTTCTGATAAACTTATAATTCCTTCTTTAAGACTATTATCAGGCATCTGACCGAGAAGCATAAGAAAACTTTCTCTGAAAATTTTCACTCCGGTATAAGTAATTATTGCAGCAAGCATGAAACCAAGTAAAGGGTCTATCCACCAATATTTATGACTGAATAAAATACCAATAAAAATAACGAATGCCGCAATTGCGTCACTTGTATGATTCCATGCATCGGCCCTAACCGATTTAAATCCCGTTTTTCGGGCCGTCCAAAAGGCATAAAGGGCAAGGCTGCTCTTTATAATCATACTGAGGATAGTAACGATTATAGCAATCGTACCAAATTCTGCATATTCAGGATTGATAAACCTGTCGGCGCTTTTATACAAAAAGCCTAAACCGGCAATCACAATGATTATACCGATTATTAAAGTTGAAACAATTTCAGCCCGACCGTGTCCGAAAGGATGTTCATTGTCAGCTGGTTTAGAACTAATACTAAATCCCACCAACATAACCAATGAAGAAAATGAATCAGAAAGTGTATGCCATGCATCCACAACTAAGGCAACTGAGCCTGAAACAATTCCGGCCCATAACTTCAAACCAAATAAAAGGGTATTTCCGCCAATAGAAAAAATCCCGTTAACTTTCCCTATTTTTAATACTTTTTCCGTATTACTTTTCATTTCTTTAAAGATAAAATACTGCTTTTTATATCAGGGTATTTAAAAACAAATCCTTGCTTATTGAATTTATCTGGGATGACTTCCTGTCCCTTTAATAAAAGATCTGCAGAATTGCCGGCAAAAAATTTTATAATCCAGGCAGGCATGCGAAACAAATGATTCCACCCGTACATATTAGTAAAACATTTGGCGTACTCTAAGTTTGTAGTAACCTGCGGTGCCACAGCGTTAACCACACCTCTTAAAGCACTATTTTCAAAAATAAACTCAATACTGCGATAAAGATCGTCAATATGTATGAAACTCATTTTTTGCTTACCATCAGCAAAATACATCCCGAGTCCATATTTAAAAAACACATTGTTCTTTTTTATAAAACCACCGTTTTTAGAAAGAACAATGCCGAGTCGCAATAAAACAAGCCTATTAACATAATCTTCAGCTTTATAAGCAGCATTCTCCCATTCTTCAACAACCTCACTTAAAAAATTATCGTCTGTATTTTCTGAAGTCTCGGTATGTTTATTATAACAGTCGTAAATGCCAATTGCAGATGCATTAATAAATAAATAAGGCTGAACACAGCGCTTTTTGATAGCTTTGACAATAATATTTGTAGTTTTCACCCGGCTCTCTAAAATTTTCTTTTTATTTTTTTGCGACCATCGAGTAAGGATGGGGCTACCGGCCAAATTTATAATTACCTGACAACTTTTAATTTTTTCGAATAACTCATTACTATTTTCAAAGTCAGAACGAGTAATTGGTATAATTTGATAACCAGCCTTTTTTAAATAACTAGTTAGCTCTGAACCAACAAAACCGCTAGAACCTGAAATGGCAATTCTATAATAATCTTTAAAATTTTCGTTCATTACGATTGATTAATGAGAAATTTGAGGAAAAAGAATTAATTCAAAATTAAAAATCAATTAAAATCTTACGGAATATTTGAGGAATTATTTTTGAATTGGGAAAAAATAAACAATTCAATTAATTTTGAAATTTGTAATCCAATATACCAAATTATGAAATCAAAAATAGCTCCTCTTATAATTTTACTAAGCTTCGTATTATACATTTCAGCTGCATGCAAGCGTCCAAAAATTGCTGACATACAAACAGAAAATACTAATACAATTGTTGTAATTAAAACGGATTTTGGGGATTTAGAAGTTCTTTTATATGATGAAACGCCCCTACACCGAGATAATTTTATAAAATTAATAGAAGAAGGATTTTACGAAGGCTTATTATTCCACAGGGTAATACAAAATTTTATGATACAGGGAGGCGATCCTGAATCAAGAACATCACCTGAAGGACAACCGCTTGGAACCGGAGGCCCTGATTATACAATTCCGGCGGAAATACATCCGCACCTAATTCATAAGAGGGGGGCACTTGCTGCAGCACGTCTCGGAGACAACATAAACCCCGAAATGCGTTCTTCGGGGTCTCAGTTTTATATTGTTCATGGCACTATTCTTTCGGAGGAACAGCTAAAAATTAACGAACAAAGGATCAACAATATGAAGCTTCAAAATCTATTCTTTAAATTTCTTGAAGAAGAAAAAAATAAAGCATTTAAAAACAATGAACCCCTGGATATGAATCGCATAAATCAAATAGCTCATTTAAAGGCCAATGAGGCTTTCTCTGCTATAGAACCATTTACTTTTTCGGAAGAACACAAAATAACATATATGACAACTGGCGGGG
>BBPF01002019.1_pt3 | contig 29561 bp, 24 predicted proteins | sample 1343921 | NCBI WGS metagenome assembly BBPF01 (sample SAMD00019090, study PRJDB2971) | groundwater metagenome | isolation source: The Cedars highly-alkaline
GCCATTCTTGGAAGAAAAGGGGTTGCCTTTCTGGAACACAGAACTGATATAAACCATGCGATGGAGGGCTACAAAATGCTGGAGGAAGCCATGGAACTTGGAAATATGACTCCGCAGGTTATTACAGTATTTAAGCAAGTTACTGTTAACCTGTTTGCTGCCAACCTAATTACATCGGAACAAGTGATTGATAATTATTTGAAACTTTCGGAAATAATAAAAAAAGCATCGGGAAACGACCCTCAAGGCCATATGCCTAAAGTAAAAGAATATGTGGATAATTTTTTTGAAGAAAGCAAGGCGGCTAATTGTAACACTATTGTGGAAATTTTCAGCCCCAGATTGAAGGCTAACCCTGATGATATTGAACTAATGACCAAAGTTAACCGGATGCTTGGAAACGCTAACTGTATTCAGGAGCCATTGTTTATTGAAACTACTGAAAAATTGCACAGATTAAATCCCGATGCCACAACAGCATTTAATCTTTACAGAATGTTCAGAGACAAGCAAGACTTTAAAAAAGCATCGGAATATCTTCTTGAAGCAATAAGTCTGCAAACTGATTTAATAGATAAATCAAAGTACCTTGTAGAACTTGCTACCATGTCTTATCGCGATTTGAAGAATCATCGTCTTGGCCGCACCTATGCGTTAAAAGCGCTTGAGGCAAATCCGCACAATGGCCATGCCTATATGGTAATAGGTAACATATACGCAACCGACAAGGAATGTCTTACAGATGACTTTGCGAAAAAAGCCATTTTTTGGGTTATTGTGGACAAATATGTGCAGGCAAAAACAGCTGACCCTTCTCTTACAGAGGAAGCAAACAATTTAATTGCAGTTTATGCACCACATTTCCCTGATTTAGAAACCATTTTCTTCCATGGATTTTCAGTTGGCGATACATATACATTTGGTTGCTGGATTAACGAAAGAACTACTGTTAGAGCACGCTAATTAAAATGCTAGGAATGTAAATCGTGGGTAGCTTCTGATTAATTGATTCCACTATAAATTAAAATTACCTTTAAAAAACAGGCATCACAAAATCCGCAAGAAGTTAACCCTGATTCATACTCTGAAATGATCCACCACCCGCATTTAATTTAAATTGCCTAAAAAATAAAAAGTAGTTAATTAAAGCCCAACATTTTTAGCTTCAGTTCTCATATAATTTAAAGTTCAATTAGAAAAATTTCTTAAAATTCTTATCTTCGTAACTCATTTTTTTAACATAATTAACTTAATATTTCGATGGCTACATTAGAGAAAATCAGAAATCGCGCCGGTATATTGGTTTCAGTTGTAATCGGATTAGCATTAGTAGCGTTTATACTCGGCGATATTCTGGGTTCAGGAACTTCTCTGTTCAGTAATAAACAATTTGAAATTGCAGAAATTGGAGGAAATTCAGTTTCATTTCAGGAACTGCAAACTAAGATTGATAAACTCACTGAGATTTACAAAATGAATACCGGGGAAACAGCATTAACAAGCGAAATTATAGATCATATTTTTGAACAAGCCTGGCAGCAACTTATAAATGACCACGTAATGGGTAAGGAATTCGAAAAGCTTGGCATAGTTGTTAGTTCTGATGAATTATTTGATATGGTGCAGGGGCAAAATATTCATCCCATAATTTTGCAAATTTTTACCGACCCCTCTACCGGCATGTTTAATAATGAAGCCTTGCAAAATTTCCTGCGCAACATGCATCAGGATCCCTCCGGGGCCTCATTTAATTATTGGTTATTTGTTGAAAATGAAATAGTTGATGAAAGGAAAGCCACAAAATTCAATAACCTGGTGCAACAAGGATTATTTGTAACGTCTGTACAAGCAAGAAATGCCCATTATGAATCAAATAAGCAAGTTGATTTTGAATTTATATTACAGAGGTTTACTGCCATTGCAGATAGTTTGGCAATTGTTTCGGACAAAGAAATCAGAGATTATTACAGAAGAAACAAGGATGACTTTCAGCAGGAACACACAAGAGATATTGAATTTGTTAGCTTTGACATTGTTCCCAGCGAAGAAGATAATTTAGAGGCAAAAAAATGGATTGAAAATATAGTTGCTGAATTTTCGACTACTGCCGATATTAAACAATTCACTAATTTCAACAGTGATATACCATTTAATGAATCGAACTTTAATTATGGTGAACTTCCCGAAACTATTAATAATTTTATGTTTAATGCCCAAGTTGGTGATGTTTATGGACCTTATTTTGAAGAAGGTACTTATAAACTTTCAAGGCTTGTTGCAATTAATTTTTTACCCGATTCTGTTAAAGCAAGACATATTCTTATACAACCTACCGAAGCACTAAGTCTGGAACAGGCCAGAGTAAAAGCCGACAGCCTGCTAACTTTAATAAGGCGAGGGCAAAATTTTGAATTACTTGCAATTCAACATTCTACAGATGAGGGCAGCCGATTTAACGGAGGGAACCTTGGCTGGTTTGCTGAAGGAATGATGGTTAAACCTTTCAACGATGCAAGTTTTGCGGCCCGAATTGGAGAAGAATTTGTTGTAGAAACACAATTTGGTATTCATATTGTTGAAGTTCTCGAAAGATCTAGGGAAGTTAAAAACGTTCAGGTGGCCACCCTGGCTAGAGAAGTAAGTCCCAGCACAGCCACTTATCAACGAATTTTTAATCAGGCCAGTACTTTTGCAGCAACAAATAATACATACGAAAAATTTCAAACAGCAGTTGAAACCCAAGGACTTTCAATTCAATCTGCAAATAACCTCCTGCCTGCCGATAAACAAATACCGGGATTGGAATCTCCCAGAGAAATGATTCGCTGGGCTTTTAACTCCAATGAACAATCGGTTTCACAGGTATTTGAATTTGGCCAAAGTTTCATCGTTGCCACCGTTACAAGAATACGGGAAAAAGGTACCCAGCCCCTCGAAAATGTTAAAATGGATATTGAAATTTTGTTGAGAAAAGAAAAGAAAGGTAGTATTATAGCATCCCAATTTCAAAATGAACTGAAGTCGGCCACGAGCCTCGATCAAATTGCACAAAATTTAAATTTAAATATTAATAGCGCGTCGCAAATAAGTTTTGCATCTTTTTCAATACCTAACGCCGGAATAGAACCAAAAGTAATTGCTAAGGCAACAGCAAAGGAACAAGGGCAATTATCTGAGCCAATTATTGGCGAAAATGGGGTGTATTTAATCAGGGTAACAAATATTCAAAAACCCGAAAGTGCAGATTATGAACTTTACAGAAGCAGATTGGAAACCAATTTCAATTCGAGAGTAGGATTTGAAGCATTTGAATCCTTAAAAAAGAATGCTAATATCAAAGATAACAGGGTAAATTTTTTCTAAGAAAACTTCTTAATTGCAAAAGGAGTATGTTTGAAAAGTAAACGTTTTCGACATGCTCCTTTATTATTAATATCCGGCAACTTACCAATTTATTATCCTCCAAGAAGCTCTTTTACCTTTGCAGCTATTAATTTTCCATCGGCTTTACCAGCAAGTTTTTTTGATGCGACACCCATTACCCTGCCTACTTCACTAAGCGATTTTGCCCCTGTTTCTGAAATAATTGCCTTTAAAATCATTATTAATTCTTCTTCGTTCAAAGGTGCAGGAAGATATTCTTCAAGAATTGCAGCTTCCGCTATTTCTTTTAAATAAAGGTCGTTGCGGTTTTGTTCCTTATAAATAGAAGCAGATTCTTTTCTTTGCTTATGCAATTTTTGAATAATTTTTATTTCAGCTTCCTGGGTAAGTTCGTGCGAAGCCCCTTTCTCTGTTTTAGCAATTAAAAAGGCTGCTTTAACAGCCCGCAAAGTCTCAAGCCTATCTTTCTCTTTTGAAAGCATGGCAGACTTAATATCTGAATTGATTTTTTCAAATAGCGACATAACTGTATTTTTTAATCAACATTATCGTGAAGATATGAATTGTTCGCCCTAAGTTGCGGAGCACCTTCTCCATCCTTAAACAGAGAATATTTTGAATCTTCATCGGAATTTTTGGAATCTACGGGTTTTAGTTTTATTTTCTTTCGCAAATAGGCCGGCTCAGATTCCAATTGTTCAATTTCATGTTTTTCGTCTGTGCTTATGTAGTTCTTTTCTTTCAACCTGGTTTGGATTTCTTTTAGATGTTTAGCTCTTTCGTTTGGATTTGAATCATGGCGTTTTATCCTGGAAGAATCGGCATCCTCCGTGTCATAGATTAAAAGTCTTTCGTTGGGCTTGTTATATGTGTCAAATTCAATTTCTTTTTGTGTTACCGGAAAAACTTCGTTGAACTGACCACTTTTTTCGCGGGTTTTTACTACAAAACCATCGGGATTCATCGGTTTTGTCGTTGAATCATCTATTAGTTTAATTTTTTCGACATCCCTCCTGCCCTCATAAAGTTCAGGAATACTGTTTGACGGAAAACCCGTTGCAATGATTGTGACTGAAATTTGCTTGCCAAGTTTTTCATCCACCGCAGCTCCCCAAATAATATTTATGTTTGAAGCTGCCTCGCGAGTTACAAAATCAATAATTTCACTTACTTCATCCATTGTAACCTCGTCAGTTCCTGATGTAATGTTCAGCAATATATTTTTAGCCCCCTTAATGTCGTTATTATTCAATAATGGAGAAGATATAGCCTGCTGAATTGCTTTCTCAGCGCGGCTTACTCCCTCAGCAAAACCTGTACCCATTATTGCTACGCCACTGTTGGCCATAACTGTTTGCACATCGGCAAAATCTACATTTACATAACCATGAACGGTTATTATTTCGGCTATACCACGTGCCGCGATAGAAAGAACATCGTCGGCTTTAGAAAAAGCTTCCGACAACCTTAGATTCCCATATACTTCACGTAATTTTTCATTATTAATCACTAAAAGGGAATCAACATAACCTTTAATTTCGTTAATTCCCTTAATTGCCTGATTAATCCGCAGCTGCCCCTCGTGCTTAAAGGGGATGGTAACAATTGCAACTGTTAGAATTCCCATTTCCTTTGCTGCCTTGGCTATAACGGGAGCCGCCCCTGTGCCCGTTCCTCCTCCCATTCCTGCGGTAATAAATACCATTTTAGTATTTACCGTCAAAACTTCAATAATGTTGCTTAGATTTTCTAATGCTGCCTGCTTACCTATTTCAGGTTTATTACCGGCCCCACGGCCTTCGGTGAGTGACTCGCCCAACTGTATCTTCAAAAGTACCGGGCTTTTTTCAAGCGCCTGTGAATCGGTATTGCATACAACAAAATTTACATCCTTTATCCCTTGTCTGAACATGTGGTTCACAGCATTGCTTCCGCCCCCGCCAACTCCAATTACTTTAATTATAGAAGATTGATTAACGGGCAAATCAAATTGCATTATTTCTTCAGCCATAATTATTTAATATTAAGGTATATAATTACCGGTTACATTTTTTTTTCGTCTTCTTCAAACATTTTATTGAAAATGTCTTTAATGCGGTCAATAATTTGTGAAGGCTTTTTTTGATCAGGTTGCTCAAATTCGTTTGAGTTAATCTCATTAATTGTTTCAATTTGCTTTTTCGGTTCATCTTCTATTTGGATTGCCTGTCCGTTCTGTTTGGCAAATTCAGCTCCTTTAAGCAACAAACCAACACTTGTTGAAAACATTGGGTGATTAACGTAGTCATCCAAATTGCCTGAAAGATGTTCATCAGGATAGCCAATTCTTACATCGAGGCCGGTTTTAAAATTTACTAGTTCCTGAAGGTATTTAAGCAATGAACCTCCCCCTGTAAGAACAATGCCAGCACTTAGTTTGTCGTAATATCCCGAACTTTCAATTTCAAATGATACTGCACCAATTATTTCCTCCATGCGTGACTCAATAATGTATGCAAGATTTTTAAAGGAAATTTCCTTTGGAGCCCTGCCTGCAATACCGGGTATTGTAATCACTTTATCATCAGGAGCCATATCTCCAAGAGCCATCCCGTACTGAATTTTTAATTGCTCTGCTTGCCTTTGCAGAATTGAGCATCCCTCCTTTATGTCGCTGGTTAAAACATTTCCGCCGAACGGAATAACTGCAGTATGCCTTATAATTCCGTCATAGTACACAACAAGGTCGGTTGTGCCTCCTCCAATGTCAATTAAAGCTACCCCGGCTTCTTTTTCATCTTCAGTAACAACAGCTTCGGAGGATGCTATGGGTTCCAAAATCATACTATTAATTTTAAGCCCAACCCTTTGAATACATTTCTCAATATTTCTTGCAGATGATACTTGGCCAACAACAATTATAAAATTTGCTTCAAGGCGCTTTCCTGTCATTCCAACAGGATATTTAATTCCGTGTTCATTGTCAACAATATAATTCTGAGGAATTACATGTAGTATTTCCTCCCCTAAACCAACCGACAGGTTATACATATCCTCGTTCAGTTTATCAACTTCGTCCTGTGTAATCTCGGTGTCAAAATTCCTTCGGTTAATGTACCCCCTGTTTTTTATAGTTTTAACATGCTGACCGGCTATACCCACATAAACATCTTTCATAACAATCCCAGAATCGGCATAAACACCATCAATAGTTTGCTTAATGGTGTTAACCGTTTCATCGATATTTATAACAGTGCCGCGTTGTACTCCCTTAGATGGCGCCATGTGCATACCAAGAACTTCAATTTTGTTATTTTCATCTTTTCTGCCAATAATCGAAACTATCTTGGTTGTACCTATATCAATTGCTGCAATAATTTGGTCTTTTTTATTCATTGTTTTATCTTTTAGTGCAAACTACCTGATTTTTAAATTTTAAATTAATTGTGTGGTATTGATTCCACCCTATATTTGGAAAGCCATATAAATACATAGCCTCTAGTTTTTGAAACTTCTCCTTGTAGTCAGAAATGTCTCCAAAATAAATTACATGCGCGCCAACCCTTGGTATTAATTCAAACTCATAATTTGAATTTATAAAAATTTGGGCTATTTGAGCATTCCATAATTCACTATTATAAATGTATTCGACAAGTGTGAACAAATCGAAAATTACTCGTGACCTTGCACTGTTTCCCTTATTTTGAGCTAATAGATCACGTTCTTTCCTCCAATTAAATGGTTCAAAAATAAACCCATTTGCAATCAAAACCCTTGAAGTGTAATGCCTTGATAATGGAAATATCATACCATCTATGCCAATATAATAGCCCTCCCTATTACCGTTTAAAATTCGAACCATTGGCTTTCTCTGATAAATTTCAATATTTAATACCCCATCAATTGTTTCGAAAACTTGAGCATTTTTTACAAATGCCATATTGTTAACAAGTTCTTCAATTTCTTCTTTGTTGATATTAGAAAATTCCTGCCCTATAATTCTTTTTTGGTTTGACAGTAAAAGATCCCTTACCTCAGTACTGCGAACAAACCCGTTTTCCTCAAAGTCGAGTATTTCTACATTTATTTCCGAGCATACACTCTGATTACTTTTCTCAGCAATAAAACCGAATGCTGCAAAAAGGTAAGTCAAAAGTCCGACCCAAATAAATAATCTCAACCATTTTTTCATTATAAATAACTCTTTAAATATTATTTAACCCATACATTACACTATATTTCCATTGTTTAGGCATATCATAATTGGTACGGGTTTCAAAATAAATTACTTCATGCAAATAATTTTTTTATAGGTTCTACAAACCTATCAATATCCCCTGCCCCCATTGTAATAAGTACTTCGGGCAAATTGGCCGAAATAATACTCAATAAATTTTTGTTAGAGCATAAAACTTTATTGCTTAATTCAACTTTATTAAAAATTAACTCGGAACTTACTCCCTCAATTGGCAATTCACGTGCAGGATAAATATCAAGCAAAATCAATTTATCCAATAATCCAAGGCTTTGAGCAAATTCATCGGCCAGGTCGCGTGTTCTTGAATACAAATGCGGTTGAAACACCCCTGTTATTTCCCTTCCGGGAAATAACTCCCTCGCAGCCCTTATACATGCAGCTATTTCGGCCGGATGGTGAGCATAATCATCTATGAAAATTTTAGATTCGTTAATCTTATACACATCAAATCTTCTTTGAATTCCTTTGAAGTTCTCAAGTGAACTTGCAAGTTTCCCTCCCAGTACTCCTGTAAGCCATGAAACAGATAAAGCAGCAACAGCATTCTCTACATTATACAGCCCGGGTTGTCCAAGTTTAATATTCTTTATTTCTCCTGCAGGAAACACAAAATCAAAATTGTAGTAACCCCCTGATAATTTAATATTCCTGGCATAAAAATCAGTCACTCTTTCACCTGAATAGTAATATTGCTTTGCTTTAATATTAGACTGCTGTTCAAATTTAATTCCATCTTTAATCAGCAGGCAGCCAGTTTCCTTAATCTGCAATGCAAATTGTTCAAAGGCTGATTTTAATTCTTCAATATTTCCGTAAATATCAAGGTGATCGGCATCTACCGAAGTGATGACAGCAAAATCGGGATGCAATTGCAAAAATGATCTGTCGTATTCATCGGCCTCTGTGACTAATAAATTGCTTTGAGCATTTACAATCAGATTTGTGCCATAGTTTCTTGAAATTCCTCCCAGCAAGGCATTGCAACCAACACCTGAATGAGTAAGAATATGAGCAATCATTGTAGAAATTGTCGTTTTCCCATGTGTTCCCGCTACAGCTATTGTACTTTTACCAGAGGCAATCAATCCTAAAACCTCCGAACGCTTTAATACAGGGAAACGGTTTTTTTTAAAAAATAATAGTTCAGAGTGATTTTTGGGCACTGCGGGAGTATAAATTATAAGCGTGGCGTCCTTCTCCTTTATATTTTTAAATTCGGACGGAACCTCTTCCATACTGTCAGTGAAATGAATATTTGCGCCATCTTCAGAAAGTTTTTCTGTTAATGGAGTAGAAATACGATCATACCCCGCAACTTTTTTATTAAGATGCAAAAAATACCTAGCCAGGGCACTCATCCCAATGCCACCAATGCCAATAAAATAAATCCTTTTAATATTCTGTAGTAACATTTTCAGTTAGTTTACAAGTTTCAGAATTTCATCGGCTATAAGCTGATCTGCGTTTGGTTTTGCCATTTTAAAAATATTATCAGATAACTGTTTAAGTCTGTTATCATTGACTAAAAGTTCGAAGGCTGTTTCAATAAGTATATCCTGTACTTCCGAATCCTTTACCATTATCGCCGCATTACGTTCAACAAGCGAAAGAGCATTCTTTTCCTGGTGGTTTTCTGCCACATTTGGAGAAGGAACAAGTATGCATGGTTTTGCAGCAATACATAATTCCGAAATGGTTCCAGCCCCTGCCCTAGAAATAACCAAATCGGCAGCTGCATAAGCCAGGTCCATTCTGCCAATAAATTCGGTTAACCTAAGATTTGGAGTTTGCGTATGACTTAGTTTGGTTTTTGCTTCATTAAAACCCGTCTTCCCTGTTTGCCATATTACATAAACTTTGCTATCCTTTATTTTCAAAAGATTTTGGGACATACAATTATTAATACTTCCGGCCCCCAGACTTCCTCCTAAAACAAGAATAATTTTCCGGTTTTCAATAAAATCAAAGAAGCTTAAAGCTTCCTGTTTTTTGTTATTCAAATCCTTTAAATCCTGACGAACAGGATTACCGGTAAATACAATTTTATTTTGCGGAAAAAATCTTTCCATTCCCTCATAAGCTACACAAATTTTTGAAGCCTTTAATGCTATCCATTTATTTGTAATTCCTGCATAAGAATTTTGTTCCTGAATAAGTACAGGAATTTTCATAAGAGAAGCCATTTTGACTACCGGTCCGCTTGCATAACCACCAACACCAACCACAATGTGAGGCTCAAAATCCTTTATAATTTTTCTTGCCTTGATTAGGCTGTTAAATAAATTAATAAAAAAAGAAACTATTTTAATTGAAACCTTTCTCTGCAAACCCCTTACGGGAAGTCCGACAATTTTGTATCCTGCCTGTGGAACTTTCTCCATTTCCATTCTGCCCAATGCACCCACGAACAGGATATCCGTTTCAGGAACCATTCTGGAGATTGCATTGGCTATGGAAATGGCCGGAAATATATGTCCGCCGGTCCCCCCCCCACTAATTATTATTTTCAACTTTTGGTGCTTCATTTGTTTCTATTTCTTCATTTTTTTCGACTCCATGACTAACACTTAATATAATTCCAAGCGCAACACTTGTGAATACCAAAGATGAACCTCCCATACTCACCAAAGGAAGTTGTTGACCTGTAACTGGAAATAATCCGACAACTACGGCCATATTTATCATTGCCTGAATTACTATGCCTAGTGTGAGACCAATTGCCAACAAGGCAGGAAAAGTTCTTGTTGATCGCCGGACAATAACTCCCGCGCGATACAATAACCATAAATAAAATGCGAGTACAAGCAAGCCTCCAATCAGTCCGTATTCTTCAACTATTATGGCATAAATAAAATCTGAATATGAGTGAGGAAGGAAATTTCTTTGAGTGCTGTTTCCAGGGCCTTTCCCAATTAATCCGCCTGATGCAATAGCTATTTTAGATTGGGAGGCCTGAAAATTGTCACCTTCCCCACCAACAAACGATTCTATCCTGTTTTTCCAAGTCCCAAACCTTCCTTCCAAATTACCATACATTACAATCCCTATAAAAATACCTATAACAAGAATTCCGGAGCTTATAAGTGCAACAAGATGAAGCGTTCTGACTCTGCCTATATACATCAAAACAACGGAAGTCGCCATTATTATCAATGCAGTGGACAAATTGGACGGAAGAATTAGCATGCTAACCAGTAAAACAGGCAAGATAATAGGTATAAAAGATAATTTAAGGTCTTTGATTTCATCTTGTTTTTGCGATAAAAGCCTTGCCAGATACATAATAAGAGCAAGCTTCGCAAAATCTGAAGTCTGAATGGTTAAACCCAAGCCTGGAAGTGCAAGCCACCTTGTTGCCTGATTAATGCTGGTACCAAACATAAGTGTAAGAATAAGCAGAAGAATGGATCCAAAAAGAAAAATCTGCGAAAGCCTGGAATAATATTTATAAGGTATTGAGTAGGTAAGGTAAATTATACCCAAACCCATAAATAGAATTATGGCGTGTTTTAAAATATAGTGGGCGGTATTTCCTTCCTGAAATCTGTATGCCAGTGTACCTGTAGAGCTATATACTGCAAGCAACGACACCATTGATAATAACCCGATTACAAGCCAGATTATCCGGTCGCCCTTTAGTAATTTGTTTAGTATCCCTCCCATAATAATTCTCAATTTGCTATAAATTTCTAACCTGCTCCTTAAACTGTCTGCCCCGATCTTCGTAATTTTCAAACAAATCAAAGCTTGCACATGCAGGCGACAGTAACACCACATCGCCATTTTTTGCAAGATTATATGCCGAACGAACCGCCTCCTTCATAGATTTTGTATCAACAATTGTAGGTACAATTTCCGCAAAGGCAGATTGAATTTTTGAATTATCTTTCCCAATACAAATAATGGCTTTAACCTTTTCTTTAACAAGCTCAGCCAGTTCAGAGTAATCATTGCCCTTGTCTATACCCCCAACTATCCATACAACCTTTTGCCGCATACTCCCCAGGGCATACCATGTTGCATTCACATTTGTGGCTTTTGAATCGTTTATAAAATCAATTCCGTGAATCCTTAAAACATTCTCTAGCCGATGTTCGACTCCCTGAAAATCGGAAAGACTTTCACGTATAGCCCCCTTTCTGATTTTCAAAACATGGCCGGCAATAGCAGCAGCCATTGAATTATAGGCATTGTGTTTGCCTTTTAATGCTAAGTCTTCTATAATCATTTGCATTTGATTTTTATCGTATCTAACATTAAAAAAATCGTTTTCAACCCATGCTCCGTCTCCATCAATTTTTTGAAAAGAAAAGGGTAAAAGTCGGGCCTGAACATTCCTTTTTAACAGTTCGCCTGAAATATTCTCATTGTCTGCACAAAAAATGAATGCATCATTTGATGTAAGGTTTTTTGTAATTCTAAATTTTGAATTAATATATTCCTGAAGGTTGTAATTATACCGATCCAGGTGGTCGGGTGTTATATTCAACAGAATTGCTATGTCTGGTTTGAAATCGTAAATACCATCGAGTTGAAAACTGCTTAGTTCCAAGGCATAAATATCAAAATTCCCCGTTGCAACCTGCATAGCAAAGCTATTCCCTACATTTCCGGCAAGGCAGGCATTAAAGCCGGCTTTCTTAAGCATGTGATAAATTAGGCTGGTGGTTGTGGTTTTACCGTTACTTCCTGTAATACAAACTTTTAAGGCATTGGAATACCTGCCTGCATATTCTATTTCACTAATAACAGGAATTTTTTTGCCGACTAATTCTCTAATCAAAGGATTATTGTCTGGTATTCCCGGGCTTTTAATAATCTCATGTGCAGCAAAGATCTTTGACTTTGTATGTCCACCTTCTTCCCAATCAATATTATATTCTTTAAGAATTTCCTTATACATGGGTTTTACCTGACCTGAATCGGAAACAAATACATTCTCTCCGTTTCTTTTGGCAAGAACGGCAGCTCCAGTTCCACTTTCACCACCTCCAAGTATAATTATGTTTCTACTCATTATCTCCTATCTTAACTTTAGTGTAACTAGTGTTATAACAGCCAGGAAAAGACCTATAATCCAAAACCTTGTAACTATTTTAGGTTCCGGGTGGCCATTCAATTGATAATGATGATGCAGAGGAGCCATTTTAAAAATGCGCCTTCCCACACCATATTTCCTTTTTGTGTATTTGAAATATCCTACCTGAAGGATAACCGACAAGCTTTCGACAAAAAATATTCCGCATAAAATGGGAATTAAAAGCTCCTTTCTTATTAAAATGGCATAAACCCCTATTATTCCTCCTATGGCAAGACTGCCGGTGTCACCCATAAAAACCTGGGCCGGGTAAGAATTATACCATAAAAATCCAATTGCAGCACCTATAAAGGCGCTCATAAAAATAACAAGTTCGCCTGTTCCCGGAATAAACATGATATTAAGGTAATCGGCATAAATTATATGCCCCGACAAATAGGCCAGCACTCCTAAGGTGGCCCCAATTATAGCAGACAATCCTGTAGCCAGTCCGTCAAGCCCATCAGTCATGTTAGCACCGTTAGAAACTGCTGTAACAATAAAAATAATTGCCAGAACAAAAATAACCCAGCCCCATTGCTGCGCACTTTCTCCCATAAACTTTACGAGGTAAGCATAATCAAATTCATTATTTTTCAGAAATGGAATTGAGGTTTTGGTTGACTTTTCTTCCCAGGTTACTATACGTTGAGGTAAACGGCCTGATTCATTACCTTCAACAATTTCAATAACAGGTACACCGTTTTGGGTTGTTGCTTTTTCTCTTATCACAATGTCGTCATGCAAGTACATAGTTAATCCCACTATTAACCCAAGTATTACCTGTCCCATTATTTTTAAACTGCCTCTAAGTCCTTCTTTATTTTTTTTAAAAACCTTGATATAATCATCAATAAAACCAACGAGGCCAAGCCAAACAGTAGTAACCAGCATAAGAATTACGTAGATATTTGATAAATTCCCAAACAGTAATGTAGGGACCAAAATGGAAATAATAAGGATAATCCCGCCCATGGTAGGAGTACCCTTTTTTTGTAATTGTCCTTCCAGTCCTAGTTCTCTAATTTCTTCACCAATTTGTTTTTTGTGTAAATATTTGATAATTCTTTTACCAATCAGCAGTGAAATAATCAATGAAGTAATTACTGCCATTGACGATCTGAAGGAGATAAAATAAAATACTCCGGCACCAGGAAAATCAATTTTGTTAAGCCAATCAAATAGATAATGTAACATAATATTTAGTTTTTAACTCTTAAATTAAATGCCTCCTGCACTTCCTCCCAGTCGCTGAAGTGTGATTTAATTCCGGCAATTTCCTGATAAGTTTCGTGTCCTTTACCTGCGACCAACAATATGTCTCCTGAATGCAACATCATACAGGCAGTTTTTATGGCATCTTTTCTGTTTGAAACAACCAATACGCGGGATTTATCTTTTTCCTCTACTCCTCTGTACATATCTGTTAGAATATCTTCGGGGTTTTCGTTCCTTGGGTTATCGCTGGTTAGTATAACCTTATCGCTTAAGGCAACCGCAACACCTGCCATTAAAGGACGTTTTGCTTTATCCCTATTACCTCCCGCCCCTGTAATTGTTATAATCTGACTTCCAGAACGACGAAATTGCCGTATTGTTTTAAGTACGTTTAACAAGGCATCGGGTGTATGTGCATAATCAATTATTCCCAAAGCACCATCGGGCGATTGAATATATTCAAATCTTCCCGAAACAGGCTTACATAAGCTTAAAAGTGGCAGTACTTCCTCCTGGTTTTTTTCCAATAAAATAGCAACTCCAAAAACAGCAAGCAGGTTATAGGCATTAAACTCCCCGATAAGGCTACTCCATATTTCCTGCTTGTCAATCTGTAAAAGCATACCGTCTGAATGGCTTTCAATAATACGTGCTTTGAAATTGGACATTGATTTTAAGGAGTAGGTATAAATTTTTGCGTTCGTATTCTGGACCATTATCCTACCCCTTTTATCATCAATATTTACTAATGCAAAAGATCCATTTTGAAGACTATCAAAGAATTGTTTTTTAGCCAACAGGTAATTATCAAAAGTTTTATGATAGTCGAGGTGATCGTGGGTTATATTAGTAAAAACCCCTCCGGTAAAACTAAGACCTGCAATTCGTTTCTGGTCAACAGCATGTGAACTTACCTCCATGAAGCAATATTCACATCCCGCAATTACCATTTGAGACAGCATTTTGTTGAGAGATGTTGCATCGGGGGTTGTGTACTGAGCTTCAAATTCTATATTATCTATAATATAAATTACGGTTGATATTAATCCTGTTTTATATCCAAGTTTTTTGAAAAGCTGATATAGCAGTGAAACAGTAGTGGTTTTACCGTTTGTACCGGTAACCCCGACTAATTTGAGCTGTTTTGAAGGAAATCCATAAAAAGCCGAAGCCGTTTCGCCAAGAGTTGAGGAGGAGTCGTCAACCAGAACAATTGTAGTTTTTTCAGATAAATAAACAGGAGGCTCATTACAGACAATACAAGTTGCACCGGCTTCTATAGCATTTAGAATAAAGTCATGGCCGTCTGTATTTGTTCCTTTTACGGCGAAAAACATACTTCCGGCTATTACAGTTCGGGAGTCTGAGGTAATTGCGGTAATTACAGGATTTTGAGGTCCGGTAATACAACGAATTCCTTTTGACGGAAGTATTTTTTTAAGAGCTATCATGTGAAAATTAATTTGACATACTTAATTCAAGGGTTATTCTATCTCCTTGTCTTATTCTGGTGCCGGGTGAAATCGATTGCCTACGTACAGTTCCCCTTCCTCTGAAACTAACTCTTAGTCCGGCGTTTTCCAGAATATAAACTGCATCTTTTATAGCCATATCAGTGACGTTTGGAACAAGGTTGTCAATTACCTTCCTGTCGATTAACTTAACTCCTGTTTCTCCGCTTGAAGTAGAAACCCATGCAGTTTCCTGGCTATTATCATATATGTCAATATTAAATTTATTAAAAACAGTTTTTAGGTCTTCTCTATAACCTGATTTTGAAAAAGGGGCTTCCGGTTCAGTTTTATTTCTTCTCCTGTTAATTGCCTCATGCATATCCAGGCTTGTCGCATATACTCTGTCAGCAATTTCCTTAAATACCGGGCCTGCAACTAAATTTCCGAAAAAAACATTATTCGAAGGCGAATTAACAACTACAATGCAAGAATACTTAGGATTATCCGCAGGAAAGTACCCCACAAAAGATGCCTGATGATTTACAAAAGATTCGTGCCTGTATCCGTATCTACCTCTAGCTATTTGCGCTGTACCCGTTTTTCCGGCTATTTTATAAACAGAATTCCTTAAATTCATGGCTGTACCTCTTTCAACTACACCCTCAAGCAATTGTTTTGCTTTTCTAACAGTTGAACGCGAAACCACAGAGTTTAAAATTACCTCGGTGGGAAAGGTTTTGACTATATTTCCATGTTGCTTAATTGCAGAAACAAATTTTGGTTTAACCATTTTCCCATCATTGGCAATGGCATTGTAAAATGTAAGTATCTGCAATGGAGTTAATCTGACCTCATATCCTATTGACATCATCGGAAGTGTAACCCCTGACCAAAATTTATCGCCAGGAAATTTAATTTCGGGATTAGCCTCCCCTCTTATATCAAGGCCGAGGGGTTTATGCAAATTCATATCGTATAAAGCATTTATGAACCTCTTTTCTTTTCCATTATAGTAACGATCAATTATTTTTGCAATTGCCACGTTTGAAGAAACTTCAAATGCCTCCTGCACAGTAATTTTTCCGAATCCTCCTTCCCTGACATCATTAATTCTTTGATCAAAAAATTTAATTGTACCTTTCCCTGTATCAATGGAATCTGTAAGTTCTATATGCCCATGTTCAATTGCAGCTAAAATTACCGGTAGCTTAAATGTTGACCCAGGCTCTAAACTTTCGCCTATGGCAAAATTAAAAGTCTCGGAGTAACCTCCTGAGGAATTTCGTTCTAAATTGGCAATTGCCCTGATTGCTCCCGTTTCAACCTCCATCAAAATAGCAGTTCCGTGATGTGCATTGTGCTTTTGCAGTTGTTCCATAAGAGCTTTTGTTGCAACATCCTGTATTTCTACGTTTATGGTTGTTAAAATATCAAGCCCGTCGCTTGGTTCCACTTCATTTTCGTCATTAATAGTAGTCCCTGAATCTGAAGAGATGCTTTGCATAAATCTAATCCCGGCCCTGCCACGTAAAACATGATCGTAGGCACCTTCAATTCCAACAAAATTTCCGGCTTCATCCTTGGTTGTATAACCTATGGTTCGCGAGGCAAGATTACCTTGCGGTTGAATCCGCCGGTTATCCTGAATTACTATTAGCCCACCTTTGTTCCTGCCTAATCTGAAAAGCGGAAAGGTTCTAAGCCTTTCCAATTGATTGTAATTTACTCCGCGTCTTATCAGATGAAATCTTCTATTTTCTCTCCTTGCCTGCATTAATTCATTTTTATATGCGGCCGCAGATTTATTTCTAAATAGCCTTGATAGCCGGATAGAAAGTGAATCTATATTTTGTGCGAATAATGCATTAGTAAGCCCTCTTGCCCTTAAATCCATTCTAATTTCATAGTAGGGAACCGATGTGGCCAACAGTTTGTTTCCTTCGGCAAATATATCTCCCCTGTTGGGTTGAATTGTAATATCGCGTACAGTAACTGCGCTTGCCTTTTCGCGCCAATAGCTGCCTTTCACAACTTGCAGGTAAACTATCTTGCCAATGATTGCTGCACCAAACAGAAGCATTGCAACGTAAACAATGGTAACTCTTTTTACTATGTCTTTTTTCAGCGACATGTTTTAATTATTTTCTTACAATTAATTTTTTTGGTGGCTCTGTTGACGGTTCGAGCTCAATATTATGCTTACGTAATAATTTCATTACCTCGCTTTGTCTGCTAATGTGCATTAAATTAGCCGATGTAGTAATTGTTCGTGCTCTCAAATCACGTAATTCCCTATGCATATCGTTTGACTGACGAATCATTTTTTCGGCATGGTAACGATTACCGATATAAATAAATGCAAGCAATGTTAGGAACATTATAAACGGTAACTGTCTTAATACGCCTTCACGGGTCAATATACTCCCGTCTAACATTCCCTTCAAAATATTCTTTTGCTGAGATTTTTTTTCAGAAACTTCTTTTATGAATTCAATATTTTCTTTCTTCTTTTCCATGGTTTATACTTTTTCAGCTATTCTTAACCTGGCACTCCTTGCCCGGCTATTAAGACTTATTTCCTTTTCGGAAGGGATAATTACTTTTTTATTTACTTGACGAAAGGGAGCTATAACGTTGCCGTAAAAATCTTTTTCCAGAATCCCTTCAAAATTTCCCGTTTTTGTAAAATTTTTAACTATTCCGTCTTCAAGCGAATGATAAGTAATAACAACTAGCCTGCCTCCCGGTTTTAAAACTTCCTTTGCATGGGCAAGCATTTGTTTAAGTGAAGTGAGTTCCTGGTTTACTTCAATACGTAACGCCTGAAAAACCTTTGACAAATACTTGTTCTCCTTATGAGAAGGAATACATGGACGAATAATTTCAATAAATTGTTGTATGGTATTAATCGGGGCATGCATACGTGATTGTTCAATTATTGAAACGAGCCTCCTTGCATTATTTATTTCACCATATTTATTAAATATTTCAATTAACTCACCAGCCGAATAATCCTGCAAAACCGTTTTTGCAGTTAGTTTACCATCCTGATTCATTCGCATATCCAACACCCCATCCATTCTATATGAAAAGCCCCTTGTTAATTCATTAAAATGAAAAGATGATACTCCAAGGTCGGCTAAAATTCCATCAACAAAATTTACCTGGTTATATTTCAAAAAGTTCTTCAAAAACTTAAAATTCCCATGTACCAAAGTCAATCTGCTATCATCAGGTTTGTTTTCCAAAGCAGCCTTGTCCTGGTCAAAGGCAATAAGCCTGCCTGATTTTAGTTTTCCTAAAATTCCAATCGAATGCCCGCCACCTCCAAAAGTTAAATCAACATAAGTCCCGTCGGGCTGAATTTTTAAGCCGTCTATGCTTTCATTCAACAAAACCGGAATATGATAAGGCATGGCATCTAAGGATTTATATTGGTTGCTCCTAATATTTTTTCCGCCAAAGAGGCAAATTCATCAGGATTATCGGCTACAGTTTCATAAAGTTTTGCAGACCAGATTTCTATCCTGCCATCCTGACCTGCTAATACAACATCGCTTTCGCCAATTACAGAGTCTAATAACCTTTTTGGAATGAGAATCCGATTATTGCTATCTAATACAAGTTCTGCCGTACCTTTGTAAAATCCACGTAAAAAAGCACTATGTTCTTTATTATAGGGATTAATCTTACTTCTTATTATTGTGTTCTGCCTCTCCCATTCATCCATTGGATAAAGAACAAGGCACCTCTCAAAAATATCCTTCTTTATTACAAAACGATCATTGGCTGTTGAAGGCATTTGCCTCTTAAATGCCGAAGGCAGCATGATACGACCTTTTGTATCAATTTTACAATGATAATCACCAATGAATGTTGCCATTACTATCCTGATTGAAAAAGTAAAAATATACAATATTTTACCATTTCACTCCACTTTGTTCCATTTTTTACCACCCTGTTAATAACTTTTTTGACAAATGGTTCAAATTAATACTTGGGAATTTTTAATTGAGGGGCAAAGCTTCATAAAAAGAATAAGTTATTAACGATACTGGCTTTTTTCACGAAACTTTTTACTGCCGACAATAATCGAAGTAAAATATATAGAACGGCGGTTTTTGTCAAGATTTACAAAAAAGCTGCTATAATACATACTGGTTCGGGAAATTAGTAAATTTGCTATAATTGGTTAACTATTGTTTTATGAATATTCGCCGACATGAATAAAATAAGCACCACTAGTGAAAGTTGCCGAATAAAAAACAATAGTTGTTGACAATGGTTATATTAAGGTAAGCAGCCAATTTACCCCTCCTCTGATTTTTAAAAAGCCGTAAATTCTACTACAGATAAATTAGGCAGGGATTAGTTTGATTGATGAAATTCGTGTCAATGAATTTAACAGGTCGTATGTTACTTACGAAAATGAGTATGCTTTTATTAAATACCGGTGCAAGGAGTTAAAGGTAAACCATCCGGAATAATGCAATATCAGCAGTTTATTGCCACCTGGGGTCGGCCAATACAAAATTTTATTATCTTTATGCAGCAAATTATGATTTGACATACTATTAAAATTATTAATTCAAAAAGTTAAGATTAACAATAATTCGTATAAAATTAACATAATGGAATCGTCTGAAATAAAAACACGTTTCATTGATATAGATTTGGTTTTCAAGAAGAAGAGTCCTCACATTTACAGGCTCCTGCCCTCGTTTGTGTTAAATTACATTAAAAAGGTTGTTCACCAGGAAGATTTGAATGATATGATATGGAACCTAAGAAATTACCATGGGCTTGAATTTGTAAAAGAAGCGCTGAGTTATATGGGCATAAAGTACGTATTAATCAATGAAGAAAATATTCCCCGTTCCGGACGATATATTTTCGTCGGAAATCACCCGCTTGGCGGAGTTGACGGACTGGTATTCATTGACGCAATTGGTAAATATTTTCCCGATGTAAAGAGTATCTCAAACGATCTTTTGCTAAATTTAGAAAACATGAAATCACTTTTCCTGCCGGTAAATAAACACGGCAGGCAATCGACCGAATATTTCAAGCTATTGGAAAGTGAATTTGATTCCAATACTCAAATACTAAATTTCCCTGCCGGTCTGTGTTCAAGGAAAATAAAAGGCCAAATTATTGATCTGGAATGGAAAAAAAGCTTCATAAAAAAAGCCATTCAACATCAAAGAGATATAGTTCCGGTTCATTTTGAAGGTAAAAATTCCAATTTTTTTTACCGACTTGCTAACCTAAGAAAATTTCTTGGTATTAAATCAAATATTGAAATGTTCTTTTTGGTGGATGAGATGTTCAAACAAAGTGACAAACAAATAAAAATGATTATAGGTAAGCCCATTCCCTACACATTGTTTGACTCATCCAAAACACATCAGGAGTGGGCACGTTATATAAAAAAAGCGGTATATAACCTGAATGAAAATCCGTGAGTTATATAGACTGTTGAATTGAATTTTTATTAAATTTGTACCCTGAAAATTTACTGATGGCATAGATTAAAATGGTTAAATTTTTAACACAAAATTTATACTAAAGGGCGATCTCCTATATCAAATGATTGACCTTGAAATTATTGAATGGTATTAATTACATTACAAATCAATCTCAAATGAAAGTTATCCCCCCATCATTAGGGAAGAGCCAATTAGAAAAGGAACTTACGCCTGAAAAATTTATCAGAAAAACCAATAATGCCAATAATGAACTTTATATAGTTACCCATCAGGATTCCCCAAATTTGATGAAAGAAATCGGAAGGTTGCGCGAAATAAGCTTTCGTCATGCTGGAGGCGGGACTGGAAAAGATTTGGATTTAGACAAATTTGATACAAGGGAAAACAAACCATACAAACAATTAATTGTATGGGATCCAAAATACAGAGAAATATTAGGTGGCTACAGGTTTTTTATACCTGAGCCGGGAAATTGCAAAAAAGACTGTTTAGAGCTGTTTGCAACCAGTAGTTTTTTTAATTTTTCTGAAAAATTCATAGAAAATTACCTGCCATACACCATTGAACTTGGCAGATCATTTGTACAACCAATTTATCAATCTACTGCAAGAGCGAGAAAAGGCATGTTTGCATTGGACAATCTATGGGACGGTCTTGGTGCAATAATGGTTGATAACCCTAAAATGAGGTATTTTCTTGGCAAGGTAACGATGTACCCCGGCTTCAATGCCGAAGCCAGGAACCTGATTATTTACTTTCTAAATCAAAATTTCCCCGATTTGGAAAAATTAGCTACACCTAAAAAATCACTATACTTTAGTATTGATTTGGAAAAAATGAAATTGATTTTTACCGGAAACGATTATAAAGAAAATTACAAAATATTATCTACTAAAGTCCGGCAGCTTGGCGAAAACATCCCGCCTCTTATTAATGCTTACATGAATTTGTCTCCTACAATGAAAATGTTTGGAACTATACTTAACACCGAATTCGGTGATGTTGAAGAGTCGGGGATAATGATTACCATTAACGATCTGTATGTAAAAAAGGTCGAAAGGCATGTTAGTACATATGAGCGAGTGAAATTTATTTTAAGATCAAAATTACAATAGGTTTAATATGATCTTTCGTTGCGATTCTCAATATAATTTATAAACGAAGTATTTACAACCTTGTTTCCCCCAGGAGTAGGGTAATCGCCCGTAAAATACCAGTCGCCTTTTGAATTAGGACAGGCTATATGAAGGTTTTCAATTGATTGGTAAACAATTTTTACTTCGGCATTTATCTCGGGTGTTTTGAGCAATTCTGCAATTTTATCCGAAATTTCCGCCGCTGTAAATGGTTTATATATCTTCTTTACATAGTTAACAATCTGCTCCTTGGGCAAATTTTGTTGCTCCTTTGCTTTTTTGTAAACTTCATGAATAATTTCTTCCTGCCCTGTATCCATTAAAAGGCTTATGGCAGCTTTAAAAGCAATAAATTCCCCCAGCTTGGTCATGTCAATTCCGTAGCAATCAGGGTATCTGATTTGCGGTGAGGAAGAAACAATTACAATTTGCTTTGGGCCAAGCCTGTCGATAATTTTCAGAATACTTCGTTGCAATGTAGTACCCCTAACAATCGAATCATCAATAATCACCAAATTATCAATACCTTTTTGTATTGTGCCATATGTAATGTCGTAAACGTGCGCCACTAAATCATTTCTGCCCTTTTCCTGGGAAATAAATGTGCGCAGTTTTACATCCTTTATTGCAATTTTTTCAACCCGGGGTCTTGAGTCTATAATTTCTTCTATCTCCTTTTCAGTAATCTCGTTCCCCAGATTAAGCAATTTTGCTTTTTTTTCCTGTAGCATGTAATTTTCAACGCCCTTAATCATTCCATAAAATGCCGATTCGGCTGTGTTAGGAATGTAGGAAAAGACTGTATTTTTCAAATCGAATTCAATGGTTTCAAGTATTGTAGAAGTAAGCAATTCGCCAAGTTTTTTCCGCTCGTGGTAAATTTCAAAGTCACTGCCACGAGAAAAATAAATTCTTTCGAATGAACAGGATTTTTTTTCGTGCGGAACACGCACCATTTCCTGAAAAATTTCACCATTACGCTTAACAATCAATGCGTTACCAGGCAATAGTTCTTTAACATTTTCAACAGCTACATTCATCACCGTCTGAATTACAGGACGTTCTGAAGCTGCAATTACTATTTCATCGTCGTGATAAAAATAAGCAGGGCGGATTCCCCATGGGTCTCTGGTTACAAATAAGTCGCCATGACCAATTATACCCGCAATAGTATAACCACCATCGAAATCTTTGGTCGACTCTTCAAGCAATTTTGCAACTTCCAAATTAGTTTCAATTAACCACGAAATTTCCTTGTTTGAAAATCCTTCATTTTTGAACTTCCGGAATAATAACTGATTTTCCTCATCCAGAAAATATCCAACTTTTTCAAGTATCGTAACTGTATCTGAGTAAGCCTTTGGATGCTGACCAAGTTCAACCAATTTGGCAAATAATTCATCAACATTTGTAAGATTAAAATTTCCGGCAAGTACCAGGCTCCTCGACTTCCAGTTATTTTCGCGCATTACCGGATGAACAAAGTTTATCCCTTGTTGTCCAAAAGTTCCGTATCTCAAATGTCCAAGAAAAATTTCACCCGAAAAAGGCAAATTGATTTGCGCCCATTCGGGATCCAGAATTTTCTCTCTTAATTCTTGATTTGAAGATGTAAGCTTTGCATGTATTTTTTCAAAAACATCGTTAATTGATGCCCCATTATTGCTTCTTTGCCTGAACAGATATGGTTTCCCTTTTTCAACCTCCAACTTTACATTCACTACCCCTGCACCATCCTGCCCCCTGTTATGTTGCTTTTCCATTAACAGGTATAATTTGTTTAGTCCATACATCCATGAACCGTATTTTTCATGGTAATATGGGAGTGGCTTTAAAAGCCTTACAACTGCAATACCACACTCGTGTTTAACTGAATCGGTCATGCATTATAAAATGGTTAATTTGATTGTCAAAAATACCATTTCATTTTTAAGAAGTCGCCAAGAAAAGAGATTTAATTTAAATTTAACAGGAATTATTCCTTAGGCAGGTTTATGCGATCGGCAACTATAAAAGCATTAGGAAAATCTCTCGATACTTGTTTAAGAAATTTCAGCGCTTCGCTTCTGGTTCTGAAATCACCAACGTAAACTTTAAAATTTGGAGCATCATAAGTAAGATATCCTCCGGTTTCAGGATATTTTATTAAAAATTCCGTTCTCATTTGATTTGCATTTGGTCTTGCACTATGCCCCGATTGGGAAAAAATTCGTATCCGGAATCCCGGAACACCCGATAATTTTTTATTTGCACTAATATGCATTGATATTAATGTATCAATTCGTTTATCCTGAAAAATACGCACAACACCACCAGCAGAACGATTATCTTGCCTATCATCAAAGCGCCGGATATTTTCCTGACATACACCAGGAATTACTATAAAGGTGAAAAACAATATTAATAAAACCTTCCTAAACATAATTTTTAATCTGTATAAACTAATTCAAATTATATAAACAAACGTCAATTGTGCTAAATATATTTTTTTGGGCTGAATTGTATTTACCCCCCTTTGATTAATTGTCAAATTTCATTTGGCAAGTATAGTGGTCTGCTCCTGAATTTTTTAAATGCAAATAGCAAAAGGTAAATTTTAGTCACTTTGTAAACCATGCTGATTTAACACTCCAATTGTATAAGCCTGAATAAAATCGTGTTATTTAGTCAAACCTACTTAAAATTTTGATTCCAAATTTACAAAATTTCGCTGGTTTACATTGATTTTCTGGTTACCCAAAAAGGTATCAATCGTTATAAAACCTGTAATTATTACCTCAACATTCCTGTCGAGTGCAAGTCCCAGCAATGTGATGGCCCCGGAGAGAATATTTGCACCCGAGAAAGCCATATCAAGTTCAAACTCATGTACTGCATTAGATCTTTTGTAAATCAATATCTCGTCATCACTGGTTATTTTACCTATGTTATTATTGTTCAAAAACACATCAAGTTCTACCTTGATGATTTTTAAATTAACCCGGTTTCTGTTTTCAATAGGTAAATGCAGATTAAAGCTTACGCTTTGTGTCCCAATTTTGGTAAAATATATCTCTTGAACCTCCCCGATTATTATATTTTGGGATATGTTGCAGGAAGACAACAAGAAAACAAACCCGATTATAACAAAGTTCCTAAATAAAAAATTCATAATGATTTTAAAAAAAGGTAATCAATGTAAATATTCCATAATATTTCGATTTTTACAACTCTGTATTTTGCCATAAAAGCCAATAAAAATAACTGCAATTTCAATTAAAACAAAACTATAATTGCTAAACTAAATGTTATCATAATGAATTTAATCAAGCGATTATTATATTTGGCCAATGATTAAAAAAATATACCGACAAAATAAGTACAATGAAATGAAAAATCACCTACTTCACTTAAGAAAATTTATATCCCGTGGATTTACCAAATCACTTGACTTTATTGAAATCGCAGGAAATAAGCTACCCCACCCGGCTACTATTTTTGCATTGCTTGCATTGATTGTAATGTTGGTATCCTGGTTTGCAAGCACCTTTGCTTATCAGGCAACACACCCGATAACAGGAGCGGCGATCACAGTGAACAATTTGTTCAGTAGCGAAGGCTTACGCTGGATATACACAAATATGACATCAAATTTTGTGAATTTTCCGCCTCTTGGCTATGTATTGGTAGTTATGATAGGTATTGGTATTGCCGAAGGTTCCGGATTGTTTACGGTTATGATTCGTTCCTTAGTGTTAAGCGCACCTGAGAGAATTGTAACTACAGCCATCGTAACAGCTGGAGTAGTTTCGAGTGTAGCAACTGAGGCAGGATATCTGATTTTGATTCCCCTTGGTGCAATGATTTTTCATGCACTGGGAAGACACCCGATGGCAGGATTGGCTGCAGCCTTTAGTGGAGTAAGTGGGGGATTTAGTGCTAATTTTTTCGTTGGCTCCATTGAACCTATACTGGCGGGACTTTCAACCACGGCTGCGCAGATTCTTAAACCAGAAATGGTGATAAGCCCTTTGGTAAATTATTATTTTATGTTTGTTTCGGGGTTTTTATTAATTGCCTTGGGAACATGGGTAACTGAACGCATTGTAGAACCCAGGCTTGGCAAATACAGCGGTAATGCCGAAAAAGTGCCAATCGAACAACTAACAAAAGCCGAAAAGAAGGGGCTTAAATGGGCAGGTTTGTCATTCCTTGGCTCATGTGTAATACTTGCCCTCACAATTATTCCGGAAAACGGCATATTCAGAAATCCTGAAGACGGGTCAATTATTCGTTCGCCTTTTTTTGACGGTATTATTATAGGTATTCTTATTTTATTCTTTATCCCCGGCTTGGTTTACGGCTTGATTGTTAAATCTATAAAAAACGACAAAGATGTTGTGAAACACATTACCACTTCTATGAAGGGTATGGCAGGGTATATTGTTCTGGTTTTTTTTGCTGCCCAGTTTGTTTATTTTTTCAGCTACAGCAATATCGGCATTATAGTTGCCATAAACGGGGCTGAAGGATTAAAAAGTATTGGCCTTACCGGGATTCCCTTAATTATTTCTTTTGTCGTTCTTTCCGGCTTTATAAATTTGTTCATGGGAAGTGCTTCGGCCAAGTGGGCAATTATGGCGCCAATTTTTATTCCAATGTTTATGTTGCTTGGTTATCACCCAGGTCTAACTCAGGTGGCGTTCAGGATAGGAGATTCCGTAACAAATATAATTACTCCCATGATGAGTTATTTTGCGCTCATAGTCACCTTTGCGCAAAAATACGACGAAAAATACGGTATTGGAACCATAATTTCAACTATGCTGCCATATACAGTTATATTTGCAATTGGCTGGATAATTATGCTGATTATTTGGATGCTTTTCGGTTTGCCCTTGGGACCCGATGGACCCTTATATCTTTAACCTATCCAGAAAATTTGTAAAATTATAACTTGCATATAGCCTGCCGGAATACCTTAGAAAATTCCCAAACTAATATTCCGGCATGGCTGATGCTCCAAAATTATTCACCTGCCGGAAATCACCAAATTAACATTTTAAGAAATATTAGATTTCAGATATTTTCTGCTGGCATTCTTATTCTGAAAACCTGCATGCGGGGAGATTTATTTTTACTAACGCAAAGGAGAAAATAAAACTTAATTCTCCGCTAAATTAAAAATTTAAGGCCTTCATAATTTCATCGGTCATTTCAAGATTATGAAAAACATTCTGAACATCATCATCGTCTTCAAATTCTTCTATCATTTTGAGAACTTTCAAAGCAGTTTCTAAATCTAGTCTTTTAAGGTCGTTAGGGATTCTTTGCAGCTCGGCATTTTCAAATTCAATTTCCATTTCTTCAAGCTTCTTCCTGAGCTTGCCAAAATCCTCAAGTGAAGTTGTAATCTCTACTATCACATCACCATATTCAATTTCTTCGGCTCCGGCATCAATCGCCCCAAGTTCAAACAATTCGGCATCCTTGATTTGTGATTTAGGTACAGTAATAATGCCTTTTCTTTCGAAAATAAAGCTTAAAGAGCCATTAGTTCCAAGTGTTCCACCTCGTTTATTGAATATAGCCCTTACATTCCCGACAGTTCTTAAATTGTTATTAGTCAGACATTCAACAAACACAGCAACTCCATGTGGTGCATAGCCTTCAAAGCTTACTTCCTGAAGGTTGGACGGGTCTTTTTCGGCTTTGTTTATTGCTCTTTGAATATTGTCTTTAGGCATATTCGCACCCTTGGCATTATTCAGCGCAAGCCTTAATCTTGGATTTCCATCAGGATCCGAGCCGCCTTCTCTTACAGCCACATCAATTTCTTTAACTATGCGCGAAAAAATTTTCGACCTCTTGCTATCAATCGCGCCTTTCTTACGTTTAATTGTTGACCATTTACTATGTCCTGACATAATTCAATTTTTTTTTGAAAATACAAAATTAATAGATTATACCTTCATCTTCTTTATTGTCCCAAATTTTATAAGATGTAATGGTATTTTCTGTAATTTATTTATTACCCGAGTTGTGTTAAATTTGCACAAACTTAAATAATGAAGAATATTATTTCATATAAAACCATTGGAAAAATTTCACGTGGCACCGATATCAATTTGATGAATAAACGTAAACTCTTCATCGAAACATATGGTTGCCAGATGAATGTTAGTGACAGTGAGGTTGTGGTTTCAATTTTACAGGAAAATGGAATTGGTGTAACCGGGGATATTAACCAGGCAGATATTATTCTTGTAAACACCTGTTCAATTCGCGACAATGCCGAACAAAGAATTTGGGGGCGACTAAGGCAATTCAAACAATTAAAAAAGAAAAACTCCGGCCTGATAGTCGGTGTGATTGGCTGCATGGCCGAAAGATTGAAGGAAAAACTGCTTGAAACCGACCAGATGGTTGATCTTGTGATTGGCCCCGATGCCTACAGGGAACTTCCAAACCTGCTGGAGGAAGTAAATTCGGGACAGCAGGCTATAAATGTGCTTTTGAGCAGGGAGGAAACCTATGCCGATATCAGCCCCGTGAGAATGGACAAAAACAATGTTTCGGCATTCGTTGCTATTATGAGGGGTTGCAACAACTTCTGCTCTTATTGTGTGGTTCCGCATACCAGAGGTGAGGAAAGAAGCAGGAACCCAGAATCCATACTCCGAGAGATTTCAGAACTTTTAGAGGCGGGATATAAGGAAGTTACATTATTAGGGCAGAATGTAAACTCCTACCACTGGAAAGATGAAAAAACAGAAATAGAACTGAATTTTACAGGTCTGATAATAAAAGTAGCTTGTTTATCTCCCGAAATAAGAGTGCGCTTTTCAACTTCGCACCCAAAAGATATTAGTAACGAGCTACTTTATGCCATTGCTGCACACACAAATATTTGCAGGCACATTCACCTGCCCGTTCAATCGGGAAGCTCAAAAATTCTTAATCTGATGAACAGGAATTATACAAGGGAAAGCTATCTTGAGAGGATTGCATCAATTAAGAAAATTTTACCTGATGCTGCCATTTCGACAGATTTAATTGCCGGATTTTGCGGTGAAAAGGAGGAAGACCATCAAAGCACCCTTTCGCTTATGCAAGAAGTGAATTACGATTTTGCTTTTATGTTTAAATATTCTGAACGGCCGGGAACAACAGCCGCTGAAAAATTAAAAGATGACATTCCGGAAGAAATTAAAACAAGAAGATTGAACGAAATTATTGCACTGCAAAGACAACTTTCAACTGTTAACAAAAAATCAGAACTAGGTAAAATTTATGCGGTACTTGTTGAAGGAACTTCAAAAAAATCGGATGATGAATTGCAGGGAAGAACCTCCCAGAACAAGGTAGTGGTTTTTCCAAAGATGAATTATAAACCAGGAGATTATGTAATGGTGAAAATTATACGTTATACTTCGGCTACCCTGATTGGAGAACCTGTTATAAATTAATTAAAATTTTACCACCCCGAGGAGGTATTAAGATTATTACAACTTTTTTCTACCGAATGCCATCCCTAAAGAGATTTTTAAAACATTCCCAAATTAACCTAAAAACCCTCAATGGTTA
>BBPF01005103.1_pt1 | contig 29476 bp, 23 predicted proteins | sample 1343921 | NCBI WGS metagenome assembly BBPF01 (sample SAMD00019090, study PRJDB2971) | groundwater metagenome | isolation source: The Cedars highly-alkaline
AATAATATTTGCAGCAGGCAGCCTTTAATGTGTCAGCCAATTTCAATAACACGTGAGCAGGCTGCTGAAAAAAACAAACACAAAAAAATTGAAATTATCAGCCATCCGAACGACAGCATTATTCCAATGAAAAATGAAAATTAGGAACAATTTTAATTTATGGGACTTTTATCAGTATGATGGGATTGGGTTACGAGGTTTTTTGGTGTTTAAATTATTCATGAAAGTTCTCATTTTCAATTCAAAATACGGAATAATCCGTGCCAAATTAATAACTTTGGAACTGCACTGAGGCATCCTGCTTATGCTACGAAAAATATTGATATCGACCTCAATTGTTTTGGGTCTTGCACTTATTGCAGCATCTTATATGTTTTTGCAAAGGAGAACTGTTAAAATCCCCGATCCTTTGTCGGCTATAGGGCAGGATGTATCAATAGTTTTTTACAGCAATAAGGCTTCCGGGATAATTAACAAATTTTTACACGAAAATAATTTTTGGGAAGCTTTTTCTACAACTTCTCAGTTATCGGAGTTTCATAAAAACTTGTCTTTTATTGATTCACTTGCAAAAAATGATGAGCTAATAAACAAATGGCTGGTTTACAATAAAATCTACGTGGCCCTGTTTCCTACACCTCGAAATGAGACTGCATCCTTAGCAATTATTCAAGCCGGTTCTTCCCGAAAAATGCGCCAAATCACAAAAAAAATAATTTCCCTTGCGGGGAATTATGCAAATATTTCAACGCGTAAAGTGAAGGGTGTGAAAATAACTGATATTGAGTTTTTGGAAAGAACAGGTTTGGGCAGTTTTTCCTTCACTTTTTCGGATGGTTTGTTTTTGTTTAGCGAGAACCGGTCATTGTTAGAAACATCTATAGAATTAATGAATTCTCAAAATTCAATTATTAATAACGAAATTTTCAGACAAGTTTACGCCACCGCCGGGAAAAATGTTGATGCAAATATTTTTATAAATTTTAAAAACTTCTCACCCCTAATCAGTCCGGGGATAGCTAGCAATAAAGCACCCGTTTTAGCTTTAATATCACGGCTTTCGGATTGGGGAGGAATGGACCTTCACATACGTAATGACGGCGTAGTGTTTAATGGTTTTTCTTACTCAAAATCAACCGATGTAAGCTATTTGAATGTATTTCTCAAACAGGAACCTGTTCTCACCTCCATTGACCGGATTATTCCATCAGAAGCATCGGCATTTATTCAATTGGGTTTAAGCAATACTGATGTTTTTAAGAGCAATTATTTGGATTATTTATCCTTAGATGGCCGACTTGAAAACTATTATAGCAATATTGATCAAATCGATCAACAGTACAATATTGATTTCGAATCGATTTTTTATGAGCTTATGGCCGGAGAAATTGCTGCAGTTTTTTATGATAGCGGCAATGAAGAAGGCGAAAACTATTCTTACCTTATTTTCACCACTAAAAGCCAGTCATTGGCCCAGGCCGGATTAAACGAAATTATTCAGGGGGCCTACAAAAACACGGATAGTGATGAACGCAATTATAAAACTGTTTATCGGATTGACGATCAGACATCTTTTGACATTTATAAAATGCCAATTAATTATGTTGGCGAAATTCTTTTCGGCGATTTATTTGCCGGTATTGAAACAGCCTACTTTACTTTTATTGATAATTACCTTGTATTTGGGAACAATATTGATGCCCTTTCTTTCTTTTTACGGGAAAATGCGTTGAACAAAACCCTGCAAACCGATATAACATACAGGAGTTTTTCAGAACATTTTTCTGCCAAAAGCAATATCTTCTTTTTTCTTAATCCCTCAAGAGCAGAAAAATTGCTTTCCAGCTTTTTAAAAGGGGAAAGCCTTGGTATCATATCAAAGGATTTTGCGACTTTCCGGAGTATTCAGGCAGTGGCATTACAGTTCTCGTCGGGCAAAAATATGATTTATCAGAATTTGTATGCCGGGTATTGGCCTGTACCTGAAAATGTGCCTGAAACAACCTGGAAAACTATGCTTGAAGCCCCTGTAACTTCAAAGCCATTTCTTGTAAAAAATCATATTACAGGAGAAAATGAAATATTTGTACAGGACGTTTTGAATAACATTTATCTGATAAACCGTTCCGGTAGAGTTATTTGGAAAAAACAACTCCCGGAACCAATCTTGAGCGAAATATTCCAAATTGATTTTTACAAAAACAGAAAACTACAATTATTATTTAATACAGCAAATTTTATTTATCTGATAGACAGAAACGGAAATTTTGTTGAAAATTATCCAATCAGGTTACCATCTGCGGCTACCAGCGGTTTAGCAGTTTTCGATTATGAGGGGAAACTTGATTACCGCCTGTTTATTGCTTGTATTGATAGAAATATTCATGCCTTTACCAAAGAGGGTGTTCCGGTTAAGGGTTGGGAGTTTAAAGGAACTGAGAATCTGGTGAGGACCCAAATACAGCACGTAAACATTGCAACACGCGATTATTTGATTGCATCAGATAAGTTCAGGATTTATATACTCGATCGTAGAGGGAATAGCCGTGTTAAAGTACAAGGTAATTTTCCAAAATCGGAGCATAATCCTGTTGTGTTTGAACCCAAAACTTCAAGAAGTGAGGCACGCCTTGTAAGCACCGACACCTCTGGGAACGTGTGGTTTGTGTATTTTAACGGCAAAGTTGATTCAATTCAACTTGGCAGTTTTTCACCTGATCACTTTTTCGACTATCGTGATGTTGATGCCGACGGCTTTGGTGATTTTATTTTTGTAGATGGTAACAGACTGGAAGTTTTTCGGAAAAACCGGTCAAAACTTTTTAGCTATCAGTTTGTTAATCAAATAGAGTTACCACCGGCATATTATCACTTTGGAGCAAGAGATAGAAGAATAGGAGTTGTTGACAGTAAGGATAATCAGATTTACCTGTTTTTAAATAATGGAAATATTTACCGTGGTTTTCCTTTACAAGGCAGTTCCCCTTTTACAATCGGATATCTCAAACAGCCGGGAGGCTCCTTTAATCTATTAGTCGGTTCCGATAGTAATCTTTTTTTCAATTATACAATTAATTAGTGTCTTTCAGTTTTTATCAGGAAGGAATCCTACAGGCGACTTAATTTTTTTTAACAGCTAGGTTGAATTTTACATTTTGGGAAAGCAGGGTTAACTTCCATAAAAAAATCTAATTTTGCACGATTGTTTAAAACAAATAAACTATGACCGGATTAGTAAGATTTCTTTTAATTGTTTTGATAATTTATTTTGTTGCCATCCTTTTCAAGCGATATATACTCCCGTTTATTCTTCGTTTATTTATTAAGCGAATGTCGGAAAGAGCAAATAAATATTTTCAGCAGGAAAATTTCAGACAAAATAAAAAAAAAGGCGATATTACTATTGATTTTAACCAAAAATCAAAAAAGGTAATTGACAAGGATACTGGCGAATATGTACCTTTCGAAGAAATAGATGATAAATAAATTCACATTATGAAGAATTTTAATTTCAAATTGTTTTTCCCTCATGTAGTAGCAATAGCAGGTTTTCTTGTAATTTCAGTACTTTACTTTTATCCCTTATTTCAGGGCAAGGTGCTGAAACAAGGTGATATTATTCAATTCAGAGGCATGGCCCAGGAAATTGCCGACTTTCGTGAAAGAACTGGCAAGGAAGCCTTATGGACCAACTCAATGTTTGGTGGAATGCCGGCCTTCCAAATATCTGTACTTTATCATAATAATCTTGCAAGGTATATCGATTCAATTATTTCTTTCGATCTTCCGGTACCTGCAAGATATCTTTTTTTAAGCCTTGTTGGATTTTATATTCTTTTGCTTGCCTTCAGGGTTGACCCCTGGCTTTCAATTGTTGGTGCATTGGCTTTTGCGTTTTCAACCTATTTTTTTATTATTGAAGTAGCCGGACATAACTCTAAAGCTCATGCCATGACATTTATGGCTCCGATAATTGCGGGCATTATTTTATCTTTCAGGGGGAAGCTTTTCTTGGGGGCCGTACTCACGGGCTTGTTTCTATCGCTCCAGCTTTTTACAAATCATTTGCAAATTACCTACTACACCCTGATAATTGTCGTGTTTTATGGTCTTTTTGAGCTGATAACTTTTATAAAAGAGAAAAAACTCTCTGAATTTATAAAAATTATTTGGACTCTTTTGATACCTGTGGTTTTGGCTATAGGTATGAATATTTCCAATTTATGGCTTACTTTGGAATATACTCAGTATTCCACAAGGGGAGGTACTGAATTAACTCATCAGGCCGAAATTGTCACAACTGGCCTCGATAAAGACTATATTCTAAATGATTATAGTTATGGAATTGCCGAAACCTTTAACTTGCTAATTCCTGACTTTAAAGGAAGATCCTCTACTCACAATCTTGGCCGTGAGTCGGAGGTTTTCAGGGTGTTGCAGGAAAAACGAATACCCGATGCTTTGGCAATTGCCCAAACTCTTCCTACTTACTGGGGAGCGCAGGTTTATACTGCCGGACCGGTTTATATTGGTGCAACAGTTATTTTTTTATTTATTTTCGGATTATTGCTTTTGAAAGGAAATCTGAAATGGTGGATACTTTCGGTTACCATATTAGCAATTATGCTTGCCTGGGGTAAGCATTTATTCTGGTTTTCTGAATTTTTTATAAACTATGTCCCCGGTTATAACAAATTCCGTACAGTATCTATGATACTTGTTATTCCCGGCTTAACCATTCCCTTTTTCGGCCTTATGGCAATTGCTGAAATGCTTAAAAAGAATATTGTAAAGCAGGAATTATTCAGGGCATTAAAGTACAGTTTTTTAATTCTTGGAGGTATAGCACTTGCATTTACACTTATTCCCGGAGCGTTTCTGAATTTTTCCGGAGGAATGGACAATGCTATACTTGCTGCAGGGTATCCTCAGTTTATTATTGATGCCCTGATGGTTGACAGGGAAGTAATGCTGAAATCAGATGCTTTTCGTTCATTTGTGTTTATCACATTAACCGCGGGGCTAGTTTATTTGTTTTATTTGGGTAAAATTAAACCGCATTTGCTGATAATTGGGCTGGGCGTTCTTTTTCTGGCCGATTTAGGTCCAATTAGCCGAAGGTTCCTAAATGCAGACAGCTACGTTTCAAAAAATGAGAAGCAACAAATATTTCAGCCCAGTCAAATTGACCTGGAAATTCTTAAGGATAAGGATCCAAATTTTCGAGTGTTTAATTTAACCAGAAATCCTTTTAATGATGCTGTTACCTCGTTCTGGCATAAATCTATAGGTGGTTATCATGGCGCAAAAATGGGAAGATATCAGGATGTAATAGAATTTTATCTGAGTAAAGTTGATCCCGACGTGCTTAATATGCTTAATACCAAATATATTATTACTGCTGCTGAAAATCAAACTCAGCCTGTATTGCAGATAAATCCTGGTGCATTGGGGCATGCCTGGTTTGTAGATCGATATATTCTTGTTGAAAATGCCGATGCTGAAATTGAAGCCCTGGCAGATTTCAACCCTGCGACCGAAATGATTGTGGATAAAAGAATTGCTGACTTACTGCCATCTTCGCCCATTGACAGAGATACCCTTGCTGCCATAAAACTTGAAAGTTACAGCCCCAATCATTTGGTTTATAGTACCATATCTGCTACTGACCAACTTGCGGTGTTTTCTGAAATTTTTTACAGCAAAGGATGGGAAGTTACTGTTTCAGGGAAAGCCACGCCCCATTTCAGAGTAAATTATATTCTGAGGGGAATGGTTGTCCCGGCCGGAAATCACACTATTGAATTTAAATTCCGTCCCGACGGATTTTTTGTGGGGGAAAGAATTGCTCTTGCCAGTTCGATAGTTTTAATTTTACTTGTTCTCGGCTCGTTATTCCTCGAGGTAAGAAAGCATGATTTCTTTCGTAAATAAAATATAGATCGACTTCCCCAATTTTGTTATTGAAATGCAGGTCTTAAATTTATTTGTGGCGACTGTTTGACACAATAGGAATGTAGTTTTTTTGCTGCACAGAGGAGACTAATTGAATTATAAGAAAAAAGCAGGTATTTTACCTGCCTTTTTTAAAGTACTTATGAAATTTTATGTAAGCTATTAATTTTACGTGAATATTATCTGGGTATTTTCTCCCCCGCATTTTGAATAGAAATCGCCTATTGTAAGCACCCCGCTGCAACCTTCCCATAGGTCTTTTTCTTCAAGTTTAAACATATCCATTGCCAGTTTACAGGCATATATTTCACCTCCACCAGCAGTAATCATCTCAAGAAATTCTCCCACAGGCGGAATATCCAGTTTTTCCATCTGACTTTTCATCATGAATGAAACACCGGCTTCAACACCAGGCAAAACCCCCAGAATTGAGGGGAATGGTAATCCTCCGGGCATACGCATGGCTGGATTGCCTACAGTTGATGTATGAATTTTGTTCATCTGCTTTTTTGTAATAGCATCTAAACCGAAAAAAGTAAAAAAGACTTTAGCCTCAATGCCTTCCATTACGGCTCCGTTAGCCATAACAAGAGTGGCATATACATCTTCTATTGTACCTTTAGCACAAATTATACAAACTTTTTTTAAGGGTTTTTCCTTCTCTGAATTGTTCATTTTATTGATTTATTTTCGTTAAACACAACTTGTTGGTTTTTTAATTCCGGCTATTTTGGATGAATATTTTAGTGGTCCACCGGGAAATAGCCGGTATAGCTCTTTTATGTCGGCTACTCCCGATTTACCAACGGAGCGGATCGATAAAGTTACACCCTCCTCTTGTTTGGTTCTTAAATAGTTTAACACTTTAAAGTGTTTGTCAGTTAGTTCAATATTTAACTCCGCTGCTATTTCTTTTGCAATTTCCGGAGTCCACTGGTTGGGGTTTTCAAGATATCCTTCGTCGTTTACTTGTACGCTTACCCCTGCGATAATTTTTTCTGCCATATTTTTAATTTTTTCAGGAATTATTTAGTGTAGAACAAATTTCAAAATTAGTCAAAATATTTATTTAGTTAGTTATCTTTTTGAAAGTCATGCAAAGTTGCATCAAATCTATATTGACAAATTAATTTTTGAAGAACCGCCTCTGAATTTATTAAGCCGGTGTTTTTTTACCTCTCATACTCATGTGACCATCAATAAGCGGGAACTCTCTACCCTTGATTAATAAATTCCAGTAAATCCATTTAAAAGATTTTTTTCCAAGGTGGTTTATTCTGGTTGGTCTGAGAAGTTTAAACGGACCAATTGCCGGTATTGGGAAATTACCCGGCAGGGGCTCTACATCATAATTAAAATCTATTAGGGCAGCCTTGCCATGGCCGGTTTCAATGAAACAATTGGCATGTCCGTCAAAGCTGGCTTTTAATGGTTTACCTTCAATTGCATCCAGAATGTTCTCATAAAGTATATCAGAAGCAAAGTGTGCAACTGAACCTGCTTTGGAAGTAGGCAAGTCTGTAGCATCACCGATAACAAAAATGTTATCGTGTGCCACGGATTTTAAAGTGTGTTTGTTAGTAGGCACAAAATTCATATCGTTTCCCATACCGCTGCGTTCAATCATTCTATCTCCCATATTTAGAGGGATAGTTACCAGGAGGTCAAAATCAAGCTCCCTTTCATCATAGGAGATAATTTTTTGTTGGTCATTATCCACTTTTTCTATGTAAAAATCGGGAACCAGATTAATGTTTTTTTCCTTTAAAATCGAGTTAAGTAATTTTGTAGCTATGGGTTTGGTGAAAGCGCCTGACAATGGAGTCACAAATGATATATCCACCTTGTTACGAATTCCTTTTTGAGAAAAAAATGTGTCTGCAAGAAATACAAATTCAATTGGAGCAACCGGGCACTTAAAGGGCAGTTCAGTTATACATACTAGCATCTTGCCGCCTTTCCATTTTTCAAGAAATTTGCCTAATTCAACCGCGCCCTCACCGGTATAAAAATCAAAAATTTTCTTATACCAAAGCTTATCCTGAAGGCCTTGGGTTTGATCAGGCCTGGTTTCTGTACCCGTAGCTATAATTAAGTAATCATAGGTTAAGGTTCGCCCATCAGCCAGGACGACATTGTTATTGTTGGGATTTATTTTTTCAGTATCCGAAAAAATTACGTTTACTCCTTTGGGAAAGAAATTTGCCTTGGGTTTCTTAACATCATTCAGCGTAAATTTCCCAAAAGGGATATATAAAAAACCAGGCTGGTAATAATGATCTTTGTGTTTGTCAACGACTGTTATTTCCCATTCGCTAAGTTTTAAAGCCTTACGCAGTTTATTAGCCATCATCGTACCAGCAGTGCCTCCGCCTATGATTAGTAATTTTTTCATGAATTTATGGATTTAAAAATTTTAGTATTGTTGATTCAATTATGCCTTTTCAATTTGCATATCATACTTTCTGTTAATAGATGGGAAGCCAGACATAAAAACATAAACATATATAAATAAGCACATGCAAAAGTACAGGTAAAATATTTAAAATCCAAATAGTATTTTATAAATCAAGAAAATATTTGAAAATTAATATCGTTCAGTATATGAGTTAACTAGGCTATGATAAGATGCGGTGTAATGCCATTCTTAAATTTTTGACAAAGCAAATTCAAGGTCTTCTATCAGGTCATTTACATCCTCTATTCCAACTGAATATCTGACCAATCCGTCAGTAATACCTGATTTTAAACGGTTTTCTGCCGACATTCCAGAGTGTGTCATTGACGCCGGATGTTGAATTAATGTTTCAACACCTCCGAGTGAAACAGCAAGTGTGGCAACCTGAACATTATTCATAAGCGTAACCCCCGCTTTTATTCCCCCTTTAACCTCAAAACTGAACATAGCGCCAGGTCCCTTCATTTGGCACAATGCCAATTTGTGTTGTGGGTGTGAATTTAGAGCTGGGTACCTGATCCATTCAATTTTAGGATGATTTTCGAGCCATTGGGCAATTTTTATGGCATTTTCCTGAGCCCTTTCCATCCGAATTCCAAGCGTTTTAGCACCGCGTAATGCCAAAAAAGCCTGATGCGGGTCCATATTGCATCCCATTCCAATCATTACGGGTCTGATTACTTTATATAACTCCTCAGTTTTAGTAACAATAATACCGCCTAATATATCAGCATGTCCGTTAATAAATTTTGTTACTGAATGAAACACTACATCGGCCCCTAAATCCAGCGGATTTTGAAGCACAGGGCTACAGAAAGTATTATCAACGACTAAAATGGTTCCATTTGCATGTGCTATTTCGGCACAAACTTTCAAATCGCTTATTTGAAGGGTAGGGTTGGAAGGGGTTTCGATAAAAAGTATTCTTGTATTTGGTTTAATAGCTGCCTCAATATTTTTGGGGTCAGAGGTATCAATAAAATTAGATTGAACCCCAAATTTACCGAAATAGCTCTCCAAAACCCCTCTGGATGGACCGTAAATGGCAGCTGTACTTAAAAAGTGGGAATCCTTCTCAAGAAGGGCCATATAAATTGTAGTTACCGCTGCCATTCCGGATGAGGTGGCTATACCTCCAAAGCCGTTTTCGAGATCTGCAATGTTTTTTTCGAATGCTTCAATAGTAGGGTTGGCAATACGGGTATAAATAAATCCTTTATCTTTTCCTGCAAATAGCCTGGCACCATGTTCGGCATCTTTGAAAGCAAAAGTGGAGGTTTGATAAATAGGAACTGTAGCGCTGCCAAATTCATCAGCATAATGTCCCGAGTGTATAATTTTTGTACTAAATCTGGTATTCTTTTTTTTCATGGAAGATTTAATGTATTATTTTCAAAATTTTGGCAGAGATTACCAATTTATGAATGTGCTTTAACTGTGCCCATGAGTTTTGTAGCGAAAATAAATTTTTGCAACTCTTCATTATCGGCTTTAAAAATCTCAGCTTTAGTGCCCTCCCACCATTTCTGCCCTTCAAATATAAAAATAATTTTGTCACCTATTTCCATTAATGAGTTCATATCATGTGTATTAATAATGGTGGTCATATTAAATTCTTCGGTAATCTCCTTTATCAGATTGTCTATAACTATGGCTGTTTTAGGATCTAGCCCCGAATTTGGCTCATCACAAAACAGGTAGCTTGGGTTCATAACAATAGCTCTTGCAATTGCTACACGTTTTTTCATTCCCCCGCTAAGTTCTGAAGGATAAAGTTTATTAGCATTTTCGAGGTTTACACGATTTAGACAAAAATTTATCCTGTCGAGCTTTTCACTCACCGACATTTGGGTAAACATATCAAGTTGAAATTGAAGATTTTCTTCAACTGTAAGGGAATCAAATAATGCACCACCCTGAAAGAGCATTCCTATTTTCTGCCTGAGCATTTTCCTTTTTTCAAAATTTAAGGAACGGTAGTCAATATCACCATAGTAAATTTCGCCGGAATCAATTTCGTGCAATCCGACAATTGACTTTAGGAGTACAGTTTTACCAGAGCCGCTTTGACCAATAATAAGATTTGTTATTCCCCTTTCAAAGGTGGCAGAAATCCCTTTTAATATTTCAGACTCATTGAAGGATTTATAAATGTTGCGGACTTCTATCATGAAAGAAGCAATTGGGTTAATATCAGATTAAACAGAAGAATTATTACACTGCTATGCACAACGGCTAAGGTACTTGCTTTACCGACTTCCAATGCGCCACCTTCGGTGTGAAAACCATGATATGATGATACAGATGTTATTATAAAAGCAAAAACTAGCGATTTTACCAAGGCATAAACAATGTAATAAGGAACAAATGCAAATTGAATTCCATAAATATAGTCAACAGAAGTGATTACACCGGTTGATACTCCCGCTGCCCATCCACCGAAAATTCCAATAATCATGCTCAAAAGAGAAAGGAAAGGAGAAATAAACATCATTCCAAGAATTTTGGGAAGAATCAGATAGCTTGCAGAATTTATACCCATAATTTCAAGAGCATCAATTTGCTCAGTAACTTTCATCGTTCCAATTTCTGAGGCAATGTTTGAACCAACTTTACCGGCCAGTATAAGCGCAACCATTGTTGAGGAAAACTCAAGCAATATGGCATCTCTGGCAGCCAAACCAATCAAATACGTAGGGAAAAGCGGGTTTTCAGTATTGTAAGCGGTTTGAATTGTAATTACAGCACCCATAAAGGCAGAAATAATAGCTACAATGCCAATGGAATTGATTCCGAGAGTTTCTATTTCCTTAATTATTTGCCTATAATATATTTTATGTTTCTCGGGGCGGGCAAAAACTTTTGCCATTAACAAAGCCCATCGACCCAGGTGATAAAGAAATTTCATGCTGGAAATTTTATTGCTAAAATACTAATTATTTATCGAAAACACTTTGGAAAAAGACCTCCCCATTTTTAAAGGCTATTAAGTGGTAAAATTGAAATTTTACTTCCTGAAAAAGATATTTAACTTTGAGCGACTTTAACTAAACTTCCAGAAAAAATTTTTATGAAATGAAGAAAAATTTCTACTGTATTATAATGGCTGGTGGGATTGGCAGCCGATTCTGGCCTCTCAGTAAAATTGCCAAACCAAAACAATTTCTCGATATTCTTGGCACTGGTCAAACCCTATTACAATCAACGTTTAACCGTTTTCATAAATTATTTCCTGCTGAAAATATCTTTGTTGTAACAAACAGCTCTTATGAACAACTTGTTTTAGAACAACTGCCATTGATATCTTCTTCCCAAATCCTGCTTGAACCATTTCGAAGGAATACTGCACCATGTATTGCTTATGCCAGTTACAAAATAATGGAAATTGACCCAAATGCAGTTTTTGTAGTTGCACCTTCTGACCACTTGATTCTCGATCAAAACGCATTTTTAAAGGAAATTCAAAAAGGTCTTAGTTTTGTTGAAGAAAACGATGCCCTTTTAACAATAGGGGTAAAACCAACCCGCCCTGAAACAGGTTATGGGTATATTCAATGCAGTAAACAATTAATTAAATCGCGAATTGAAAACTTAAGAAAGGTTAAAACTTTTACAGAGAAACCAAATATTGAATTGGCTAAGGTTTTTGTTGAAAGCGGTGAATTTTTCTGGAATTCCGGAATTTTTTTATGGTCGGCAAATTCAATTACTCATGCAATAAGTACGCATTTACCTGAACTTTCACAGGTATTTAATGTGAAAGAAATTTATGGTACTAATAAGGAGGAAGAGGCCATTTTGCAGATTTACTCTAACTGCAAAAATATTTCTATAGACTATGGAATTCTGGAGAAAGCTGAAAATGTTTATGTTTTAAATGCCGATTTTGGTTGGAGCGATTTGGGTACATGGGGCTCTTTGTATGAGCATTCACCCTCAGATGAAAATGGGAACTCAATTAATGGTGATAATATCTTTTTGTACAATACTTTTAACTCTGTAGTTAAATTTTCTAATGAAAAAATTGTGGTCTTGCAGGGATTGGAGGATTACATTGTAGTAGAATCGGAAAACACTCTTTTGGTTTGTAAAAAAAGTGATGAACAAATGATTAGGGATTTTGTAAACGATGTTAAGTTGAAATTAGGCGAAAGTGTAGTTTAAGTTGATATAAAACAGTTTCAATAAAAAACCCCCTTGGTAAAAGGGGGTTTTAATTTTTCTAATATTCCCAAAGATCCTGTTCAAAGTTAAAAAGGAACTCCTGAATTCTCTGGCTCTCGTACAAAGCCGCACGTCCAATAGCATATTCAGCAATAGGGCGGTTATCAAAAACATTTGATTCCTGATAAATAAATCCGCTAAACAATCTTTGCAGAAAAACATCGTCAAATGAAAGGTTACTCACGTCATTAAACCTGCTATGTACTTCCTGGCGAACAAGTATGGGACGGATGTCTTCAAAGGGTACCCAAAACAACTGTCGTCTGAGCAGGTCATCTGTTTCATTACCCTGATCATCTAGCCGGTAATAAACTCTTACAGGGCAAATGGCTAATATCCTGACTCTGAACATTGAGTGGCGACGATCAAAAAACCACTGTTCTTTTACAAGCAATTGGAGGACTTCTTCGGGTTGAATCTCGGTTGTAACTGTTTGAGTTCTTGTAAATTCCCTGCCGGTTATTGGATCAATATCGGTAATTTCTTGGGTTACCTCCTCTGCACCCAAGCGCATTAATACCTCATCATATTTCAATGGTACTTTAAAATCTTCATCGTCAAAAACTACCAGCGGATTGGGGTTATTGTCCGATGGTTTAATATGGTTTATCAATAGACTAACTAGGCTGAGTCTATTACCTATTGGGTGGGTTGGATAGTATAAGTGATGATTGGTTTTTTCCCTGAAATCTATGTTTCGCCAGACTAGTTTTGACCAGGTTACATCAGCCTCGCGCATAAAGGGCATAGGAACAGGAACCCTATAAGGAACATTTTCTTTGCGATAAACGCCACGAGTTACCTCCTGGGATTTTATATCCTGATTGTTACATATAATCAATGTACCAACAATAACAAAAATTACGATCAATTTTTTCATATTATAAATTATTATAATTTTCTTTAATTTATTCTTAAACTTATTGTAGGCAGCCTTCTTGCTACCCCATCGGGACCAACAGCAGTAATATCTTCAATGTATATTCTTTGGTTTCTACCGGCTGCAGCAATAATTGCTTTTTGTTCTTCAGTAATACGGAAGTTATTTGACCTTGCATCTCTAACAAACCCTCTTTCTGTGGTTGAGAGCGTGAAGGAGGTAACATTAAAGCGTGCGTCGAAATCGAAATTTTTCAGTTCGGCTACAACCAATGCCTGAGCAAGGAACAGATTCCTGTCAATATTTCCGCCCTCCAGGCCAGCTACGGTTGCAACAGGATCGGGCAAATTTCTTACACGAAAATGTTTGGTTCCCATACTTCTTGTCCTGCCATCAATATTAGCAGTAACCGAAATGGTTGCATTGCCAGGAGTTCTTGGATTCACAATATAATTAGTTCCGGAAATCTTTCTAATAGAATTATTATCTGAAATAGATACCGCCAATTGATCGGGTGGCACTCCGGGAACAGAAATTTCAACAGGATTGTCAACACCAATGTAGAAAACATTCATTCGGGTTGGCGAAACAACAAGAGCAGGCTCTGCGACTTGAAATTCATGTTCAAAAGGTTTACTTATATATGAACCGTCGGGCGCACGTAATCTGATAAGGCCTCCCCAGCGGGTATAACCAAGGGTTTGAGGGGTAAGCCTGAATATGCCTTCCCCGGTACCTGGCTCTACTTCAAGGGTAGAATAATCGCCTACCATTTGATAATCAATTGAACCATCATCTTTTGTTATTGTTTGAAAACGGCCAATGAATATTTCGGGAGCCTGGGTTGTATCAAAAGCTGCAAGAAAAACTCTGGCTTCGTATTCATTACCGCGTAGAATGAAGTTGGAATTTGGAATTACTGTAGCTTCAAGCTTGTTGAATGAAAATGCACCGGCATCTATCTGGTTAAATAAGTAAGTAATGGCATCTGCTTCTGCATTTCTGACATCAGCTTGTAATTTGGACATAAGCGTGATGACTCCTATTAGCGGTAAGCCCAAAAAATTAGCAGTTTGCCAGGTTGGTATAGCCCCGTCTTTGGGAGGGGGATTGTCAGTGTTTAGGTTAATTTCTATGGAGGTTCTTAAACTTGTATTCTTCTCCGGAATAACACTCAGAAGCTGGTTTCTGAAATTTTCAATTGCTGATTTTAAATCGTTGGCCTTCCCGGTTCCATCAGATCTAATCATAATCTGTGCAGGAATATCGGTGTTGTGTTTGTTTTGAATCATTTCTCCGACAACTCTTCCTTCTGAAACAGCATCAGGATTTCCTCGCTCGGCAGTGTTAACTATTTCAACTTTCAATTCCTCAATAAACCTTACCAGTTCATTAGCTTGGAGCTTAATTTCATCTGCTTTGTTTTTCCATACTTGAACTTTGATTGGATTCTCAGCATATCTCTCTGCAAATGCTCTGTAGATAACATCATTTTTGGATGCAAAATTTTCAATGGTTCGCGTAAGGCCTTTGTCAACCAATACAAAGGCATCCAAAACTTCTTTAGATACATTCAGTGCGAGCAAAGCTGTAAGCACCAAATACATCATACCGATCATCTTTTGTCTCGGGGTTTCTTTGCCGTGGCCCATAATTATTGTTTGTCAGTTTAGGTTTAATAGTTCAATTACTTGCGCACCGAATTCATTGCAGATAACATTGTACCATAAATTGAATTAAGTTCAGCAAGATTTTTGCTCAGCTTAGAAATTTCTTGTTTGTAGTTCTCTGTTTCCTTAACGGAGGAGCTAAGGTTCGAAGTAATTTTATGAAAGTCGGCATACAACACCTGAGCACCTTTAAGGTGTTCATTTGTATATTGTAATTCGAGTTCATAAACAGCATTAAGTGCCGATAGGTTCTTATTCATTCCAGCAAGAGTTTCACGCACCTGGCCATTTTTTTCGGCGATTGTTTTTTCGTCTTGATTTAATGAGGCGGCTAGCGACTGATAGGATGTTCCAAGCTTTTCTCCTGAACTTGCAACAATTTCAGCACTTTTATGGTAGGAAGAAGCCAATACACCCACAGATTCTTTAAGCGTTTCATTTGTTTTGTTATAGTTCTCAGTTAAGGAGCTAACAGAAAGCGCCGCATTTTTTACATTGGCAACATATTCATTTGTAGCCAAAGAGGCACCAGTGATATCAGAAAGTCTTTGAACGGTGACATTCAGATTTTTTAACCCTTCACCTAATTTGCGGAACATGTCGGGCGTTATTTCGGCACTCTCAATCATTTGGTCGAATTTTGATAATGCAGCCCCGCTTCCAGCAGCGACCCCAAATCTTTGCCGTTGGTGTGAAACAGGATAATCGTCAGTATTTACCTGCATACCCGAAAGTTCTGGATATACGAGTGTCCAATCCGGTTCTTCATGCAGTGGTTCAAATGCCGAGAAGAAGAATATAATTGCTTCGGTTACTAGCCCTACTGTCAGCATTATTCCGGCAAATGGCCAATGCTGAATTTTAAAGAGTGCACCTAAAATAACTAAGGATGCCCCTATACCATACAATTTTGCCATAAATTGTTTCCAGCCGGCGCTTTGAACTATTTCGCTGAGTTTCATGATTATCTGGTTTTAATAATAGGTTATTAAAATTTGTTATTATAGCCCGCCAAGATATGATCTGACGTTTCTGAATCCAATAGATGCTTTTGCAGTATCCTGGTATTCAAAGGCACGAGTGCTAACTTGCAGGTAATAAGCAATATCTTTCCATGAGCCACCTCTAACAACCTTGCGTTTTAAAGCTGGTGGATCATCGGGTAAAGCATTAAATGTAAAATTCGGATTCATATCATGAGAAAAGGTATAAAACGATTCATCAAATGCGTTTTGAGTCCATTCTGCTACGTTGCCTGACATGTCATACAATCCGAAATCATTGGGTTCAAAAGATCCAACAGGCGAAGTGTAAAGAAATCCGTCATCGGTGTAATTTCCTCTAAGGGGTTTAAAATTAGCAAGGAAACAACCCTGCAAATTCCTGGTATAGGGGCCGCCCCATGGATACATTGACAAGGGAATGCCACCGCGGGCAGCATATTCCCATTCAGATTCAAGAGGCAATCTGAAGTTTTGAACAAACCCTTGACCTCTACCTGCCAGAAACTGGTTCAGATATTGAGTTCTCCAAATGCTAAAAGCATTTGCCTGTTTCCATGTCACACCAACAACAGGGTACTGGTCAAACGAGGGGTGATAAAAGTACATATTGGCCATTGGCTCATTGTAGGAATAGGTAAAGTCTGATATCCACACAAGTGTGTCAGGGTAAACATTCACGCTGCTTCTTATAACAAAAGAAGAACGGTCGATTATAGGAACAGCGCGGCCCTCCTGATTAAAAACAGTTCCTTCGTACTGCTGGGTTTGAAAATTAAATCTGTTGGACCTTCTAGCTGCCTGGTCATAATCAATCCAGAAATATTCATAGTTTAATTCTCTTGTATCGATTTCTTTGCGGCCAAAAAATCTTTCATTTACGGGGTAATACATTTCTTCTATGGCAACATTTACTTGTTCGTCTCTAAAATCGATTCTAGTTTCCCAGTTGATACGGGGCTCCTCCAAAGGGGCTCCAAATTCATCTTCTTCAATTGCAAATCCTTCAATTCCATTTTCAATAAGAAGTTTGCGCATAATGGAGTCTCTTACCCAATAAACAAACTGACGGTATTCGTTGTTTGTGATTTCTGTTTCGTCCATCCAGAACGCATCAACAGAAATTGTCCTTGAGAAGGCATTTCTTGAAAAGAATGCATCCTGATCACTCGGCCCCATGATAAAACTTCCCTGCGGAATAAATAACATTCCAAATGGGTCAGGTTCAAACCATTGTTTTCTTCCCTGAACTCCCACAAGTTCACCGCTAGGAACCCGTCCACAACTGCTTATAATTATTGTTGCAATGATGGTTAATACAAAAAATCGTTTCATAATGCCTGTGTTGTTAAGTATAATGTAACTTTCTGTTTTTTATTATTTATATGTGCAATTATTTCAGCGAAAAATTCTATAAGATTCTAATGCTTCGATATTGCTGTGGCCTTCTATCCGCAAAGAGGTTAAAGCAATAATTTATAACAAATTCATGAGATCCATTACTATGCCTTTGAATAGAAGTAGTGGAAAAATCATATGAATAGCTTACTCTTATTCCACTAAAAATTTCAAAACCTATCATTCCTATTATGGCTGAACCTAATCTATATGAAATTCCTGCCCAATATTTATTTTTATAAGCCATAATGCCTGAGAAATCAACATTTGTCATTACGCCATCGGACTGGATAAAAAGGCCGGGTTGAAATTCGAAATCGGGATTTTTCAATGCTAAATTATAACCGGCCATAGCATAATAATACCGGGAGAAAAATGTATTGGAAGATACGGAATAATTAATTTCAGGTTCATTAAGATGCGTAGTCGATAATCCAATATATAATTTATCGGTATAGTAATAAAGGCCAAATCCGAGATCAAAACTCAGAGTGCTTTCATTGCCTATGGGAATTGATGGGTCGGCTCCGGCCGGAGTATGAAATTCAGTTGAAGGAATGTTCCATGTGGCCTGGAGTGAACTGTTAATTACCCCTCCGTATATGCCTATGCCAAGTGTCCCGGCCCCAACATAAGCACGATATGCGTAAGCAAGATTTATCCCCAAATTAGTTTCAAACCCCGCTTGATCATTTAATATAAATAGGCCTGCTCCATGGTTTTTTCCGAAAAGTCTGAACGGAGAACTCAAGCTAAAGGCTGATGTAACAGGTGTACCTTCAAAACCTACCCATTGCTGTCTGTTAACTACAGTAGCACAAATCATGTCGGCACTTCCCGCTGCACCTGGGTTTATCATAACTTTATTAAACATATTTTGACTAAACAGCGGATCCTGTTGGGATATAGCATTGGAATTTATAATCAAAATGATTAAAAACGTGGTATAAATTCGCATAATACCGATATTCCTTAACATTCCCCGATTAATGATTTGTAAAAAGTAAAGTAAATAAAAAAATACAACTCGAACAAATTAATTTATAAAGTCAATAATTTACTGGACTTTCCCCAAAATTAGGTTAATTGTTGTGTGTATTCCTTGCATTTACTGAAATTTTTGATTTGCAAAAGTGAAAGGCTTTTTTTCATGAAAAAAAAGTTTCCCCAAAAATTTGCGTCCAAAATTCTTAAAGTTGCAGTGGCAAAACATAACAACTAAGACATGGACGCAAACTCGTGTGATATCAGTAGATTCAAAGCGAAAGTAAATAAATTTTCGGGAATCATTTCCAGGGAAATGAAGAAACCTGAGAAGAAATTTATCCGGCAAATTATCTATGGGATACAATGCTGCAAAGACGTCAAGGTATCAAATATCAGCAGGTGTCTCAAAGAGAGTATCAAGCTGATAAAGACAGAGAACCGGTTGTGCAACCATCTACGGGACAATGATTTTACAGGAAAGATAAATCATGAGGTATTACGGTTGGGCAAGGAAAAAATCACCAATGAAATGGTCATTGCGATAGACCCTGGCGATATCAAAAAGCCTTACGCCAAAGCGATTGAAAACCTTTGTGGTATTTACGATGGCAGCGAGAAGGAGAAAGCAATAGGTTACCACTTATGCCAGGTAACGGGAGCCAACCTGGAGCATAACAAAATTGTACCTCTTTACTGCGAAAGTTATTCGACAAAAGAGAAGGGATATGAAAGCCTTACCAAAAAGATAATTAACATAATCTTGCTGGTGATCAAATATATCGGGAGCAAAGGCGTATGGGCCATCGACCGTGCAGGCGACAACAATGAGTTGATAAGCTTCTTTTGTGAAAAGGATTTGAAGTTTGTAACAAGGCTCAAGCTCAACCGCTGGGTATTTTTTAACAACCGTAAGGGGAAACAGATGCAGACCCAGACCAAGCGTTTAGGCAATTACATCGACCTGCCGTTTAAAGCAAGGATAACCAAAATCGACCAGGGAAAAGAAACCCAAATTGAACTGCAATACGGAATCACCCAAGTAAGTTTCAAGGATATCCCGGGGCAAAGTTTTTATGCTGTTGTCATCAAAGGGTTTGGCCAAAAACCAATGATATTGCTGACCAATTTACAGGTGGATATCAATAACCCAAACGATGTTTATGCAGTCGTTGAAAGATACCTTACACGCTGGAAATGCGATGAATGCTTCAGGTATATCAAACAATCATACAACCTCGAAGATGTCAGGCTGCTATCTTACAACGGGGTCAGGAACATGACTGTGTTGGTGCATGCCATAGCCTATTTTACTAGCATTTGGATAGGGCTTGACCTGAAAATGAAGTTGATGAAGGAGAAAATATTTATTCTCTCAAAACGATTTTTTGGTGTGCCATCTTTTTACAATTATGCCATTGCTGATGGTATTTACGAGCTACTAAAATACACACGAACCGGAATTGATAACATAAAAACTAAAATCGGGATTAACCTGGATTGTTTTCAGTTATCTTTATTCCCGGAACTTGAACCTATTTGAAAAAATGGGGAAAGTCCAGTAATTTAGATAAAGTATAAAATGTTGCAGGTATTTATACTGCAATATTCCGGGTAAAGTTTCCATAAATTGTATAAAAACAAAGTAAATTTTTACAAATGATACAAAAGTATTGATAAACAAAGCTATTTTATTGGCAAGGTATCAATTAATTTTTTGAAAAGTCCGCCACCATCGGTCAGGTAGTTCCTGGTTCGAAGCCTTTTGGTAGTCGTCATAAGAAGAAGCAATAATTACTTTGCTGTTGTATAAAGTCGATGGAATTTCAAGCCACCACCGGTTGGATTCCTGACTTTTATAAAAAACCAAATCTTCCCCTTTCCCTTCGAGAGTAACAATATATTTAGTAAAACTGCCGGGATTATTTAAAGGGTATTCCTTTATTCTGTAGTTAAGGCCTTCTAAAAAATACCAGATTATTTGAGCCGAAAGGTTAATTGTTTGCTCATTTATGTCTTTTTCAGTACATATTTCAAAAATCCCGAAGCTAGTTAGTTTGTCGCTGATTCCAGCATATCTTGATATCTGACAAGCTTCTTCGCTATAAAAACCATTTGGTGAAGGATTTGAACTGCCAGGCGCATCAGACTGTTTTATCGAACTTAAATCAAAGGCAAGGAAGTCGGTATCACGCATTACGGGTTCGATATCGCGCAGATTATTTCGTACTGAGCCCAGTCGGTAGGAATCAAAATAAAGTTTGTCAAGCAGTTCAAGTTCCTGTTTGCTAACAAAACAGGTTTGAAACCCCAGGATGGAATAATTAAACAAATGGTCACCTTTAAAATTCAATATTTTATTTAAATAGCTCTCATGTAAATCATCTTCTGATTGCAGCAAATCAATTCTGGAACTAATTGCAGTAATACTTATATTTTTTTTAATGCTTTCATATGCAAGATAGGCGGCAAATGCTATATGATTGCTGCCACCCATTAAAACGGGAATTATGTTTTTCTTTAGTAAAAAAGCAAGTACATATCTCAAACCAAAGTACGTATCTTCAAGGCTGTTTCCGTTAATAAAATTTCCCAAATCAGCTATTTTCTTATTTGAACCCGGAGAAGAAAATGTATAAAGTTTTTTCCTGATTAGATCTGGCAGGTTGGCATCATCTTTACAAATACTATTCCTTTTTTCGGTAATGCCTATTAAAACGGCATCAAAACCTGCTAAATCAATTATTGGCCTCTCAGGTGTGCTAAAAAATATATTTTCAAGAATACTTCCTCTTTTGTTTGAAGAGCCGAATTTTTTAAAGAAAATTGATGGTTCAAAATATCCTTGAAATTCCATTTATACTTGTTTAGGTTTTTTAAATAGTTTTTTTTTCTTTTTCGGACCCTCCTCTGAAGATTTTATTAAAGCATGGCAATCCTTAAGAGTAAGTTCCTCAGGTTTGTAATCCTTCGGAATCTTATAATTTTTATCCCCGAATGAAATGTAAGGGCCCCATCTTCCATTTAACACCTTAAGAGGCGGTTCCTCAGCAAATAGTTTAATTATTTTTTCTCTGTCTTTTTTACGTTTTTCTTCTATAAGTTCAATTGCTCTTTCCAAAGTTACTGAAATTGGGAAATCTACATCTTTTTTTAGTGAATAAAACATATTATTATGTTTCAGAAATGGACCGAATCTTCCAAGACCGGCTGTAATTTCAGTGTTTTCATATAGGCCAACAATTCGGGGCAGTTTGAATAATCCTATAGCCTCTTCTAGTGTAATTGTTTCTAGTCTTAAATTTTTAGGTATTGGAGCAAACCTTGGTTTTTCTTCTTCATTGGCTTCTCCTATTTGAGCTAATGGGCCGTAGCGCCCAATCTTTACAACTACCGGTTTGCCCGAAACAGGGTCAGTACCTAACATTCTTGCTCCTGTACTTTTTTCGCTTTTTTCAGTTGTTTCCTGCACTTTTTGACGGAAAGGGTGATAAAACTTATCCAGCATTTTTGTCCATTGTAGTTTACCTTCCGCTATTTCATCAAATTCTTTTTCAACCGAGGCAGTAAATTGATAATCTAAAATATCTTTGAAATGTTCAAATAAAAAATCATTTACTACAATTCCAATATCATTCGGAAATAGCTTGGCTTTTTCGGCTCCGGTAATTTCATATCTTGTTTCAGTTACAATTTCTCCTTTTACAAGGGAAATAACAAAATATTTTCTTTGTTCCCCCTGGCGGTCCTCTTTTACTACATAACCTCTTTGCTGAATAGTTGAAATAGTTGGAGCAAAAGTAGATGGTCTGCCAATACCAAGATCCTCAAGTTTCTTAACCAGGCTGGCCTCTGTATATCGGGGCGGATGGCCTGAGTATTTTTCTTCAGCCTTAATTATTTTCGCTTCTAAAATGTTTTTTAGCTCAATGGGGGGTAAAAGATTTCCGTCTAATTCTTCCGACTCATCATCGGTTGACTCCTTATAGATTTTTAAAAACCCATCGAATTTTAAAACTTCTCCACTTGCAATAAAGCGGTTCTCTATAGTTGAAATTCGTATTGTTACGCTTGTTTTTTCAAGCTGTGCATCACTCATTTGTGAGGCCAGAGTTCTTTTCCGGATTAGATCATAGAGTTTTTTTTCCTGGCTTGTTCCCTGTATATCTTCCTGGTCAGGATAAGTAGGCCGTATAGCTTCGTGGGCTTCCTGTGCCCCTTTTGTCTTTGTTTTATATTGCCTTGGGGAATTATATTTCCCCCCAAAATTTTCCAGGATTACTTTTTCAATAGATTTTATAGCAGTTTCCGAAAGATTAACGGAATCGGTTCGCATATAAGTTATTTTACCACTTTCGTAAAGCCTTTGAGCCACAGCCATGGTTTGTCCAACTGAAAATCCAATTTTTCTGCTGGCTTCCTGTTGCAGTGTAGAAGTAGTAAAGGGAGCCGGAGGAGATTTTTTTGAAGGTTTTGTCACAACATCAATTACCTCAAAAGTGGCATTGATACATTGACTGAGAAATTGAATTGCTTGTTTCTGGGTTTGAAACTTTTCCGGTATCTCTGCTTTTATCTCGTGTTTCTTATTGTTTTTATCATTAAAGTAAAAGATAGCGTTAACCTTGTAAGATGAAACCGGCTTAAATGCCATGATTTCTTTTTCTCTCTCAACAAGCAGCCTTACCGCCACAGATTGAACTCTGCCTGCCGACAGGTTTGGTTTAACTTTTTTCCACAAAATTGGAGATAGTTCAAATCCTACTAATCTGTCGAGTACTCTTCTAGCCTGTTGAGAATCTACAAGTTTCATGTCAATTTCTCTGGGGTTTTCAATAGCCCGTAAAATTGCATCCTTAGTAATTTCATGAAAAACTATTCTTCTTATTTTTGAAGGGGATAATTCAAGCACCTCTGATAAATGCCAGGCAATAGCTTCTCCCTCTCGGTCCTCATCGGAAGCTAACCAAATTGTTGTAGCTTTTTTTGAAAGTTTTTTTAGCTCATCAACAATTTTTTTCTTTTCTTCAGGTATAATATATTGGGGCAAAAAATTGTTTTGAATATCAATGCCAAAATTTTTTTTTGACAAGTCACGAATATGTCCCATGCTCGATTTTACAATGAAATCATTTCCCAGGAAATTTTCGATTGTCTTAGCTTTGGCCGGAGACTCAACTATAACTAAATTATTAGACATAAGGCAGGATTAAAAAATTTCCTAAAAATAGCACAAAGTAAACCATTTATATTATTAATGACAAAATCATTACCATGATAATAATTATTATTTTTGTGCCAAGTTTATAATTAAAATGAAGAAAGAAAAGAATTATTTAGAATTTTACCTGCGTATTTTTTGGGTGTTATTTTTATCCCCAATCATAATAATGATTTTATTATTTGTTTTGATAGGGAAGGGGAAAATGGGGTTTATGCCAACTTTTGAAGATCTTGAAAATCCTGAAAATAACCTTGCCTCGCAGGTGTTTTCCAGCGATGGAGTACTTCTTGGAACTTATTTTCTTCAGAATCGCACCTTTGTTGACTTCGATGAAGTTTCGCCCAATATGATTAATGCACTGATTGCAACCGAAGATATTAGATTTCACCAACATGCTGGAATTGATGCAAGAGGGCTGGCAAGGGTGGCGTTTAAATCAATCTTGTTAGGTCAGTCTGGCGCCGGAGGTGGAAGCACAATTACACAACAGCTCGCCAAGAATCTTTTTCCCCGAGATACAACAGAATACAGATGGGGAATTTTCCGATATTCAAATCTGGTTTTAAACAAGTTTAAAGAATGGGTAACCGCAGTTAAACTTGAACGAAACTATACAAAAGATGAAATTTTGATAATGTATTTAAATACGGTTGATTTTGGCAGTCAGGCGTTTGGCATAAGAACCGCATCAAAAACTTTTTTTAATACCACCCCTGACAGTCTTACTGTGGAACAGGCTGCAGTTTTGGTTGGTGTTTTAAAAGCACCCACATGGTTTAGCCCGGTAAGAAACCCTGAAAGGTCTCTTCAACGGCGGAACGTGGTAATTGGGCAAATGGGTAAATATGGGTTTTTAAGCCAAACTGAACACGACTCAATTAGACAACTTCCTTTGGCACTCGATTTTACTACACTTGACCACAATGTGGGTCTTGCAACCCATTTCCGCGAGTATTTGAGAGTAATGATGACGGCTCCTGAACCTCAAAGAAAAAATTATTCTTCCTACGAAAGGTTCGTGGAAGATTCAATTGCATGGCAAAATAACCCTTTATTTGGATGGGCCAACCGCAATTTTAAACCTGATGGAAGCCCATATAATATATATCGCGATGGACTGAGAATTTATACAACAATTCACTCGCGGCATCAGCAATTTGCTGAAGAAGCAATGGCAGAACATTTAGGATTGGAATTGCAGGATGCCTTTTTTCGCGATATTAAAAGACATAAACGTTCACCTTTTGCAAATGATGTAACAAGGGAACAGGTACAGAGAATTCTTGATTTGAGTATGCGCCGTACGGAACGGTATAGGCGGCTTAGAGGAGCCGGAATTTCGAGGGACTCAATATTAAGGATATTTAATACACCTGTAAACATGAAGGTTTTCACATGGCAGGGCGATAGGGATACCATTTTAACCCCCATGGATTCCATTGTATATTATAAATCATTTCTCAGGGCGGGATTTATGTCTATGAGTCCGCATAATGGTCATATCACAGCTTATGTAGGAGGGCCCGACATTAGACATTTTAAATTTGATCATGTAAAACTTGGAAGGCGTCAGGCGGGTTCTACCATAAAACCATTTTTATATACACTTGCCATGCAGGAAGGTTTTAAACCATGCGATTTGGTTGCGAATGTTCAACAATCCTTTATTGTAAATGATAGTGTATGGACTCCAAGGAACAGCGGGCGAACCGAATTTGACGGGAGAATGGTTACCCTTAAATGGGGTTTGGCAAATTCAATAAACAACATTTCGGCCTGGCTTATTAAACGGTTTAACCCCGAATTGGTAATTGAGCTAATGAGAAAGATGGGTATAACCAGCCATGTAGATCCCGTACCGTCAATCTTTTTAGGCACTTCCGATATTGCTCTGTATGAAATGGTAGCAGCTTACAGCACTTTCGCAAACAAGGGTGTTTATATTGCACCTATGCTTGTTACCCGAATAGAAGATAAAAACGGAAACATACTGGCAGAATTTATGCCACAATTGGAGGAAGCAATTAGCGAAGAAACTGCTTACCTTATGGTTAACTTGCTACAGGGTGTTGTTAACGAGGGTACCGGCTTGCGATTAAGATTTAGGTACAATTTTGCCGGACCTTTGGGTGGAAAAACCGGAACTACACAAAGGCATTCAGATGGTTGGTTTGTTGGTGTTTCTCCCAAATTAGTTGCTGGAGCCTGGGTAGGTGGCGAGGATAGAGGAATACGTTTTGAAACTCTCAGCCTGGGACAAGGTGCAAATATGGCTTTGCCAATTTATGCGCTTTTTATGCAAAGGATTTTTAATGATACAAGTCTTGTAATTTCTGAGGCAGACCTTTTTGAAAAACCTGCCAAAATTACTTTTAATCTCGATTGCGAAATGGAAAATTTGGAAGTTTTGCGCCACAGGTACGATAGTATGGAATTATTGGAGATTAATTAAGAACTCTATTAATTTTGAAATCCGGGGATTGATGCAATTAAGTTTTTAGTTACTGAAGAAACAGGAGATGCAAACAATTGTTCAGCCTCTCCTTGTTCTTCGAGCCTTCCCTCATTCATTACAATTATTCTGTTGCACATATATTTTACAACGGCCATATCGTGTGAAATAAAAATATAAGTAAGGCCAAATTCATCCTTAAGGTCATTGAGAAGGTTGAGTACTTGTGCTTGAATAGATACATCGAGTGAAGAAACAGATTCGTCACAGATTATAATTTCAGGCTCAACACATAGAGCCCTGGCAATGACAATTCTTTGGCGCTGGCCGCCCGAAAATTCGTGAGGGTAACGGTAAAAATGCTCCTCATTAAGGTTTACTTTACGAAGTAATTCCAATACACGATTTTTTCTTTGGGCTTTTGTTTTAAAAAGGCCATGAAAAATCAATGGCTCCATCAAAATTTCGCCTGCAGTTAACTTCGGGTTCAGCGAAGAGTAAGGGTTTTGAAATATAATTTGCAATTGTTTTCGGAAAGTTCTGAATTGCGATGCTTTCAAATTGGAAATGACCTGGCCTTTATAAACTATTTGGCCAGAGCCAGGCTTTACCAACTGCAAAATACCACGCCCCAGAGTTGTTTTGCCACAACCCGATTCGCCAACAATGCCTAAAACTTCTCCTTTGAATACTTCAAAACTAATATCGTGAACTGCCTTGATTGTTTTTGTAGCCGCACCCCAGAAATTTCTTTTTAATGTAAACTCAGTAGAAAGATTTTTTATTTCTAACAAGGGACTTTCTGAGTGAAAAACCGTTTTATTTTCTTGAATTTTTTTTCTTTCAGGCTGAATTAGGTTTTCAATTGTTGTAAGTCTGTATGGTTTTTTATGAAGTGGAGGCCTGCAGGCTATTAAGCCTTTAGTATAGACATTTTCAGGTGAATTCAATATATAATTTGTAATTCCCTGTTCAACAATTTTTCCATGGCGCATCACAATTAATTTTTCCGAAATTTCAGAAACAATTCCCAAATCGTGGGTAACAAACAGCAGGCTCATATTATATTTTGCCTGAAGATGTTTTAGAATTCCGAGTATGGTTTTTTGTACTGTAACATCAAGGGCAGTTGTGGGTTCGTCGGCAATTAATAATTGTGGATGGCAACTCATTGCCATTGCAATCATTACTCTTTGACGCTGGCCACCAGATAGCTGGTGGGGGTAGCTTTTGAATATATCCTTTACTCTTGGAAGACGAACTTCATTAAATAATTCCAGAACTTGCACTTTTGCAAGATTTGGAGAAATGTTTTTGTGAATAAGGAGCGCCTCTGTTGCTTGTATTCCGCAGGTCATCGAAGGATTTAATGAACTCATAGGTTCCTGAAAAATCATAGCAATTTTATTGCCTCTGATTTTTTGTAATTCTGTTTCATTTAGCCCAAAAAGGTTTTTTTGCAGCTTGTCAGTATCATTTAAAATTATTCTGCCATTTTTAATTTGGGCACTTCTTGGGAGTAGATTTAAAATTGCAAGAGCTGTAAGAGTTTTCCCTGAACCCGATTCGCCAACCAAGGCTACAGATTCCCCTTTGTTAATATTAAATGACACTTCATTTACAACTAAGGGTTCATTTCCAAACGAAATGCTCAGATTTTTAACTTCTAAGAGGTTGGTGAAGCCCATTTCTGTGAAAATTATTTTCTCCCGAACACTTCTTTTAAAACATCAGTTACTCTTGCTGCAGGGTTGGTGCGGATAAGTTTTTCCTCCTCGGCCAATTTCACAAATAAGGCGTTCAGTGTTTTTTTAGTAACGTATTCGGCCAAATCGGTTTCAACCTTTCTTACAAAAGGAATTCGGTTGTAGGTAGTTGTGATTTCAGTCCAATGTTTTGTAACCTCCATCTTATCTAGTGTAGATTGAACTTCGGGTTTGAACAATTCTGACAAATTTGCCGAGGTTTTGGATTTGAAATACTCCGTTGCAGCATTTTCGGGGCCGGTTAATATAGTTTGTGCATCTTCGAAACTCATTTGTTTAATTGCATCTATAAATATTGGAGTTGCCAACTTTACAGCACTTTCGGCGCCACGATTCATGTTTTTAATAAAATCGTCGACCATTTGGTTCAATCCCATACTTCGTAATCTTTCTTCAACAATTTTTACCTCCTCAGGGAATGGTATTTTAAAAAATGGGCTCCCATAGAATCCGTCGGATTTGCCTAAAAAAGTAACGGAATTAGTGGTGCCGATTTCAAGGGCCTGTTTGAGGCCAGTAATAATTCTATTTGTGGTAAGCGGCAGCTGGGGCGTAACTTCAAACGACTTTAAAGCCTCACAACTATTTAGTGAGATTATAACAATAATGGCTAATGTAATTTTTTTCACAACGTAATAGTATTAGTTTGATTGATAATTTCCTTTAAAAAGCATTCCCACCAAAGTCTCTATTTTTCCTGTAAAAAGAATTTCGATTTTGTATTTCAGCAGGTTGATTGATTTTTTTTGAGCCGAAGAAACTACTATTTTCTTAAAACCGAGTTTCTCGGCCTCCATAATTCTTTGTTCAATACGGTTTACAGGTCTTATTTCTCCGGAGAGGCCAACTTCACCTGCGAAACAAATGTTGCTTCCAAGGGGAATGTCAGTGCCGGAAGAAAGTATTGCTGCTATAACTGCAAGATCGATTGCAGGGTCTGTTACTTTGATGCCTCCGGCAATATTCAGAAATACGTCTTTTACGGCCAGTCTGAAACCGGCTCTTTTTTCAAGCACAGCAAGAAGCATATTTAGTCTTCGTGCATCAAAACCGGTAGAGGAACGTTGTGGTGTTCCGTAGGCAGCTGTACTGACAAGGGCCTGAGTTTCTATAAGAAATGGCCTTATTCCGTCAATAGTGGCAGCAATAGCTATTCCGCTGAAGTCTTCTTCATGGTGATTGATTAAAATTTCTGACGGGTTTAATACTTCTCTAAGTCCGGAATTTTGCATTTCAAATATTCCCAACTCCGATGTTGCACCAAACCTGTTTTTGCTCGCCCTGAGTATGCGGTAAATATGATTCTGGTCACCTTCGAATTGTAATACCGTATCAACTATATGTTCAAGAACTTTAGGCCCTGCAAGGCTTCCATCTTTAGTAATATGGCCTATTAAAAATACAGGCGTAGATGTTTCTTTGGCAAATTTTAACAAGCCTGCCGCACATTCTCTTACCTGCGAA
>BBPF01003122.1_pt1 | contig 29170 bp, 28 predicted proteins | sample 1343921 | NCBI WGS metagenome assembly BBPF01 (sample SAMD00019090, study PRJDB2971) | groundwater metagenome | isolation source: The Cedars highly-alkaline
AGTGGGGTATGCACATAAGACATATTAAATAAATCAGTAAATTAGGGGATTATGATTATCCCCAAGAATCAAATAGAATTTGAGAAGTTGTTTGCAACAGAGGAACAATGTTTGAACTATTTGAAGGAACTCAGGTTTGTGAATGGTTATTTTTGTCGTAAATGCAATCACAAAGAATATTGGCTTAACAAACGAGGTTTGTTGGTTTGTAAAAATTGTAAAGATGATCTTTCCATTACAGCCGGAACTATCTTCCATAGGAGTAAATTGCCTCTGGTTGTTATCTTCCGGGCTTTATGGTGGATGGTTGCACAAAAAAATGGAGTGAGTGCAATTGGGCTTCAAAGAGTATCGGGTATTGGCAGTTACAGAACGGCATGGACTTGACTTCATAAATTTAGGCGTCTAATGGTGTTTCCTGGTCGTGATAGATTGTCTGGAAAAGTTGAGGTTGATGAAACATTAGTCGGCGGCAAAAAGGCCGGAAAACGAGGAAGAGGGGCAGAAGGCAAAACATTGGTTGCTATTGCTATTGAAATACAGGAAAAAGGCACAGGAAGAGTCAGATTATCAGTAATACCTGTTGCATCGAAAAAAGTATTGGTAAAATTTATTAATGAAAACATCGAAGAAGGAAGTACTCTTGTTACTGATGGCTGGAAAGGATACAATGGAATTTCAAAAAAAGGGTATCAGCATATAATTGAAGACAATACCAAAATGATAGATGGTCAGGAAATATTGCCAAATGTTCATCGAATAGCATCATTGCTTAAAAGATGGCTTCTTGGTACTCATCAGAATTATATTGGAGAACAATATCTATCTTACTATCTGGATGAGTATACATTCAGGCATAACATAAGAAAATCAAATAGCAGGGGACTTCTTTTTCAAAGATTAGTTGAGCGAGGAGTCGTACATGTACCTGTTGAATATAAACTAATTAAGAGTATGTGACATGTGCATACCCCAGTTAAATTAAATATTGAAAATGAAAATTCTTGTTTGTATAAGTAATGTGCCAGATACTACCACCAAATTAAAACTCACGGCCGACAGTAAAAATATAGATACAACAGGCGTTCAATGGATCCTAAACCCTTGGGATGAACTCGCACTTACAAGGGCAGTAGAATTAAGAGAAACACCGGGGGCATCAGTAAGCTCGGTGGTTGTGGCAACTGTTGGCACGGGCGAAACTGAATCTGTATTGAGAAAAGCGCTGGCCATAGGCGCCGATAAGGCCTGCCGGGTAGATGCAAAACCACTTGATGCATGGTTTGTTGCGAATCAACTTGCAGATGTTGTAAACAAGGAAAAGCCCGAATTAATTATTACCGGAGTTGAGTCAAGTGATTTTAACGGTTCGGCAGTAGGTGCAATGCTGGCCGAATTGCTCGGGGCCAATTCCATTTCGGCTGTTACATCAATTATGATTGAAAATGACAAAGTTTTAGTTACCCGGGAAATTGACGGCGGTCAGGAACAATTGATCCCGGTGCTTCCCATGGTAGTTATTGTGCAAAAAGGTATAGCAAAAGAACCAAAAATACCTGCAATGCGAGGAATAATGATGGCAAGGCAAAAACCACTTGAAGTCATTCAACCCGTGGACGTACCGCAAAATGTGATCTCAGAATATTATGAATTACCACAACCCAAAGCTGCATGTAAACTTATAGACCCTGGAAAAGCATCTGAACTTATACAATTGCTTCATAAGGAGGCCAAAATCATATAATTAAATATTCTTTCTATGAAAATTATAGTCTATTGTGAAATACAACAAGGCAAATTCCATAAATCATCTTTTGAATTGCTCAGTTTTGCCAGGGCACTTTCCGAAAATTCCGAAATTATTGTTTGTTACATTGGCGATCCCGAAAATCACGAAGCTGATAAACTCGCGCAATACGGAGCTCAAAAATTAATTAAAATTTTACTAAGCCATGACTCTTTATACGATGAGGCAGCATACGCTGCTGCCATCTCGCAGTTAGCCAAAAAACATTCTGCAAGTCTTATTATTTTCCCTCACAGCATTAGGGGAAAGGCCATAGCGCCACGGCTTGCCGTTAAACTCGGGGCAGGCTACCTGTCAGCGGTATCAGGTTTTGAAGTCTCGTCAGGTGATATTCTTTTCAGCAAAAAAGTTTATACCGGCAAAGCCGAAGGCAGATTCAGTATCAAAACAGAAAAAAAGGTACTTACAATTGCTTACAACTCTTTTGGATTTAAGGCAGGCACAACACAGCAAGTAATTACAACAGAAGAATTCCATGCTGAAATTATCGCACCATTTCAAAATAAACTGATTAATGCTACACAGGCGGCAGGAAAGATTTTATTGACTGACGCAGAAATAATTGTTTCCGCAGGTCGTGGCATGAAAGGACCTGAAAACTGGGGACCGGTTGAAGAACTTGCCTCGCTCCTGGGCGCTGCAACAGCCTGCTCCCGCCCCGTTTCTGATGAAGGCTGGAGGCCTCACTCAGAACATGTGGGACAAACCGGAAAAATAGTATCGCCCGACCTGTATATTGCTCTGGGAATATCTGGGGCAATACAGCATATAGCAGGTATAAGCTCATCAAAAGTCATTGTGGCTGTTAATAAAGACCCCGAGGCAGCAATTTTTCAGGTTGCCGACTACGGAATTGTGGGTGACATTCAGGAAGTCCTGCCACAACTGATCCAAGGAGTAAAAGAATTAAAAAATGGCTGACAACCAAGGGATATTCGGTAATAAACCTATTTCTAAAAACGATACCTGTCCCGAAAAGTGTGTCTTGGAAATAAAAAAGGTTTTCAACAAATTAAAAGTTGAAAACCCATGGAATTAACAAAAGTACATCAGAGGAAGTTTTAAAGCAATTTTTAAATAATCATAGAAATATCAAGAAGAACCAAATTGGAATTGGCTTCCAATTTGGTTAAAATTGATTCATTCCTGGCAAAAAGGTACATCTCACTTTTTACTTTTATTCCTTTATACTTTTTCAAGAAATTGAAAACAGGGTCTTTTTCATTAGCATAAAAGGTAATAACTGAATAATCCGACCCCATATTAATGTTGTTCACATGCCTGAAAAGTGTATCCAGGGCTTCGGGGCAATTATCGTGTACGTTCAATACAAGCGAAAGTTGCCTGAAGGCCTTGTGGACCTCAATGGGATGAGGAACCCTGAAAAATAAAGAAAGAAATTTTAAAAAAAAACTGGCGAACCTGATGCTGAAATTCAGCTTCAATACCTGGTAGGTTTTATAGGGAAACTTGTCCCATATGGCAGTTACAGCCTTTATTTTACCGTTTTCTTTTGCTATCAGGAAATTCTCCAGTCCAAGACCCTCCAATTTTTTCAAATAGGTTCTGAATTTTTCTTCGGTAATTTCTGGGAAAATATTAAAATTTTTTGAATGTTTAGAATACAATTCTATAATCTCCGGGATATCAGATTCATCAGGCTCGCTAATTTCAAATTTGTCATTTAGACGCATAAAATGAAGCGGAATGATATTGAAAATCAAATTATCACCAAGATAAAACGCTTTGGGCAGACCTCCCCTTCCACTTACAAAAGCAAGAGGACTTTTGTTGTCTTTCAGAACATTAACAATCACCATATCAACATCGGATTGCAGCAAGCGGTCAAACGCAGATTTTATTAGCCTAAAAGCCGTTAAGCCATTTCTGTATTCCTCATCAACTTTTAAATCAAGTACGTAACCAATCTTACATATTTTATCAAGTACCCGAGCTTTAAAATGTATAACCCCCACAAGTCCAATAATTTTATCACCAGTGCAGGCCACTAAATGCCAAGCATCGGGATCCAAAAGACGATGAAGTGTATTAAACTCAGGTTTCCGGTTTGGATAAAAGGTAATTATTCCATGCTGGGGACACCTTTCGGCAAGTTCTAATATCTTTTTATTATCCGATTTCTCGGCCACGCGAACAATCATAAAAATTTAATTTTAATATTCAATTTTAACTTTACCGAAGTTTTGTATTATGTAATATTAACCTGCCCAAACTATGTATAAAAAATATTTACAAATCTTATTTAATCAGGTTAAATTAAGCCTAAACTTTCCGCCACCATTTCGGCAATATCAAGATTTCTTACCTCATCCATCTTGTTGCTGAATTTAATTCCATCGGTGAGCATTGTCATACAAAATGGACATGCCGTGGCAATAATTTTTGCTCCTGTACGAAGGGCTTCTTCTGTGCGCTCGGCAAACACTTCTTTGCTGCCCTTTTCTGCCTCCTTAAACATTTGTGCTCCTCCCGCACCACAACATAAGGCAAAACTCCTGTTTCGGGGCATCTCTTTAATTCCTTTAAAGAATTTTTTGACCACCGTGCGTGGCGCCTCATACTCATTATTTCCACGGCCAAGATAACAAGGATCATGGAAAGTTACCTCAACATCAGTATTTATACCAGGTTGTATCTTAAGTTTTCCCTCTTTTATAAGATTCCTGAGAAACTGGGAATGATGAAAGACCTCATAATATCCTCCAAGGTCAGGGTATTCATTCTTGAAAATATTATAGCAATGCGGGCAGCAAGTTACAATTTTTTTTACCTCATATTTTGCCAGAGTATTTATTACTTTGTGCGCCTGCATGTGGAAAAGCATTTCGTTTCCGGCACGTCTGGCAGGGTCGCCGTTACAGGTCTCCTCCTTCCCAAGAACTGCATAATTTACATTAGCATGGTTCAAAATTAGAGCAAATGTTCTGCTAACTTTTTTAAACCTGTCGTCGAAGGCTCCTGCACACCCAACCCAGAAAAGATATTCCGGCTTTTCTCCTTTGATAGCCAATTCGCTCATAACCGGTACAATATAATTGCCTGATACCATATTTTTTAGTTATATTAGTATATTGAAAGATTCATTTCCTTCTGTCCTTTTGTTAAAGCACTATCCGTCTTTTTCTGTTTTATTCCACCTCACATAATTGCTACATAGTTTATTTATTCAACATTTTAACGAGTTAATAAACTAACTGTTTCTGTTTTTTCATGCTATTCTATTAGCCCGGTGGCCAGAATTTCAACTCACGGGTTTCCCATACTTGCGCAATTTCTTCCAAAATTACTTTTCTGCCCATTTCAGTCGGTCTTCTGAGGAATATTGCCATGGCGCTCCATTGTTTTCGATATTGGCAAACATGAAATTTAAGCCCGAAGGGGCTGCCCCTTCCTCCATCACCAGGTATCTTCTCATGTCGATTATAAGTGTGGGATGATTTATATTAACAGGACATTCCTGAGCGCAAGCGTTACAAGTTGTACATGCCCACAACTCTTCTTCGCTAATATAATCGCGTAAGAGAAATTTTCCATCAGAATACTCTCCACTGGTTTTAATCAAACCAGGGCCTTTTTCCTTCATCCTTGCCCGTAAATCAACGAATATTTTCCTTGGCGAAAGTTTCTTGCCGGTAATATTTGCGGGGCAAACGGCTGTACACCTTCCACACTCTGTACAAGCTAAGGAATCAAGGTAGTTTTTCCAGGTAACATCTTCAACATCTTTTACTCCAAACCTTGAAGGAATTGCAGCCGCATCGGTATCAAGCCCGGCCGGTTGTTCTGTTAGCAATGCCTTAACCTCTTTTTCCACCTGTGGCATATTATGCAAATAACCGAGTGGTTCAATGCGGCTTAAAAAAACATTGGGAATGGAGGTAAAAACATGGAAATGTTTGGAATATGGCAAAATATTGGCAAAGATGAATATGAGCAATATATGCGCCCACCAGTTCACTTCGTGAAAAATGTGAATAGTTTCTATATTTTGTGAATTAAGAATAAAAGGTCTTAACAGCTCGCCGACCGGAAAAACACCGTGGGCAGTTTCTTTATACAAAGCAATATACCCAATGTTCATTCCTATCAAGGATATCATTAAAAGTATAATAATAGTAAGTGCAATTGCTGCATCGTTTTTTGACTTTTTACCAAGCTCTATGCCATTAAACCTGCCAATTTTTAAAACCATCCTTCTTAAAAGAAATATTAAAACTGCAACAAGAATTAATAAGGCAAAAACATCACCTGAGGCCATTGCTATATTATAAAATATCCCTAATCCGGCAAAGGATCTTTCCATACCTGTCAACCCATCCACAACCATTTCAATACTTCCAAAGGTAATTACAATGAATCCCCAGAAAACAAGTGCATGCAGAAGACCTGTAAAAGGCCACCTGAAAATCTTACTTTGGGCGATAGCTATTTTTAGTGTAATATTGACTCTTTGCAATAAATTTCCTACCGGGAAAGGCTTGGTAAATGAAAAAAAATGCCTTAACCTGTTAATTGAAAAAGCGAAAAAACCAAGGGTAACAATTATGGTAATTAAAAATATAATTTGCTTTAAATCCATGGAGATACGATTTTAAAAAAAGTAAAATAAAACAATTATGTGAGAATCACAAAAGTTGATGCTGATATGTAACGAATTATTAAAATAACTATATTTAACTCTGATTAATTTAATAATTTATGCCACATTATATTCTTCCAGAATCTTTTTAATCTCCAAATTATGAAAAATTTATACCCAAAAAACGTTTATTTATTATTCCTTGGATTTTTACTTACGCAGGGAATACTGTTTTCGCAAAGTAAATTCCTGTATGAATCTGTGCCTGGCGATCCGCTAAATGCAAGAATTTACACCTTAGACAATGGGCTAAAAGTTTATCTTTCAGTTTATGATGAAGCTCCGCGAATTCAAACCTACATAGCCATAAGGGCAGGTGGTAAAAACGACCCTCCAGAAACGACAGGACTTGCACATTATTTTGAACACATGATGTTTAAAGGAACTCATAATTTTGGTACTCTTAATTGGGAAAAAGAAAAGGTACTGATAGACCAGATTGAAAATCTATTTGAAAAATTCAGGATTGAAACAGACGTAAATATAAGAGCTTCGATATACAGGGAGATTGACAGTATTTCCTTCATTGCTTCAAAACTTGCAATCCCTAATGAGTACGACAAATTAATGTCTGCTATAGGGGCGCGTGGCACCAATGCCGGTACTTCGAATGATTTTACCATTTATATGGAAAATATTCCAGCCAACCAGATAGAGCATTGGGCTAAAATTCAGTCCGACCGGTTTTCCTACCCGGTATTAAGATTGTTCCACACTGAACTGGAGACTGTCTATGAGGAAAAAAATATGTCGCTTACCAACGATGGCAGAAAAGTTTCGGAAGAAATGATGCGTGCGCTTTTCCCAAATCACCCTTATGGGCAACAGACTGTTTTGGGTGAAGCAGCCCACCTGAAAAACCCTTCAATGAAAAATATCCGCGAATTTTTCGCAACTTTTTATGTCCCAAATAATATGGCAGTTGTAATGTCGGGCGATTTTAATCCGGAAGAAGTAATTAAAATCATTGATAAATATTTTGGCAAATTGAAACCATCCCCGGTTCCTGTTTTGAAATTTAAACCCGAAACACCTAATACTGCGCCGATAGTTAGGGAGGTTATTGGACTTGAGGCTGAAAATGTGCGTATTGCATGGAGATTTGGTGATGCCAATTCAAACGATATTCCATATATAAACTTGATTAGCATGATTTTAAGTAACGGCAGAGCCGGCTTAATTGACCAGAATTTGAACAAAAAACTTTTGACTTTGGGAGCAGGCTCCTCAATTTCAACATTTGCCGATTATTCCACACTTAATTTAATGGGGAGAACAAGAGCCGGCCAATCATTGGAAGAAGTCAAAGTTTTATTGATGGAACAATTAGAATTACTGAAAAAAGGAGAGTTTCCCGACTGGCTGATGGAGGCCGCGGTTAACAACCTTAGACTGCAGGAAATAAGAAGATTAGAATCAATTTCCGGAAGGGCTATGGCAAAGGCTACGAGCTTTATGAATAATGTGCCATACGCAGCTACTGTGAATTATTTAGATGAATTGAATAAAATTACAAAAATTAATTTGGTGGCTTTTGCAAATGAACATTTGCGAAACTACAACTACGCCGTGGTATTTAAAAGGCAAGGAAAGCCAGGGGAGATTGAGAGACTGTAAAAACCTCCCATCACTCCAATTCATATTAACAGAGAGGCTGAATCAGAAATGTTAAAACAAATCAAGGCCGCTCAATTACCAGAAATTGAACCCGTATTCCTTGATTTTAAACGAGATATTACCCGTATAAGGGGGAAAAATAATATTGAAATACTTTACACACCAAATACCGAAAATGCAACATTTTCTCTCACCTATTTTTTTAATATAGGAAATCGCCATGAACCAACCCTCTCACTTGCAGCATCTTACTTAAACTTTTTAGGTACAAATAAAATGACCTCTGAAGAAATAAGTAATGAATTTTACAAACTTGCCTGCAGTTTCAATATTACTGTTTCCGACGATGAAACAAGAGTTACAATAAGCGGACTAAGCGAAAACCTCGAAAAAGCATTGATCATTTTTGAAGATCTTCTTTGGAATGCCCAGGTCGACCAAAAAGCATTTGAAAATCTTATTGCAAATCTTATTAAATCGCGCGAAGATATGCAAGCAACCCAGAGAGCAAACTTTGATGCTTTAGTAAATTATGCCACTTTTGGGCCCAATAATCCATTCACATTCGGATTAAGCAATTCGGAATTGCTGGCTTTGAAACCCGGAGATATTTTAAGTGTTTTAAGAGAATTATTTTCTTGCAGACATAAAGTGGTTTTTTACGGACCTCAATCACCTCGCATTGTAAGAATTCTGATGGCAAAACACCATAATTCACCAAAGCAATTTTTACCGGAGCCGGAACTTGCAAGGTTTGTGCCACTTGAAACTAAATCGAACAGGGTGTTTTTCGCTCATTATGAGGCTAACCAGTCGTTTCTGCAGGTGGTGTCGAAGGGCATGGAATTTAATCCCGCAATGATACCATATATAACGCTCTACAACAGTTATTTTGGTGGTGGTATGAATGCAATTGTTTTTCAGGAATTGAGAGAAAAACGCGGACTGGCATATACAGCACGTTCAAGTTACACTGCTCCCACCCTGCCCGACGGGTTCTTTGTCAATAACAGTTTTATTGCCACCCAAAACGACAAGGTAGTTGACGCATTTAATGCATTCAATGAATTATTTGAATTCATGCCCGAATCCGAGGTTTCATTTAGGCTGGCACAAGAAAGTATTATTTCAAATATACGTACGCAAAGAATTTTAAAATCTTCAATCGTTTGGAATTACCTTGCTGCAAAAAGAATGGGACATCTAACCGATTCAAGAAAAATACTTTTTGAAAAAATCCCGGCAATGACCATTGAAGATGTTAAGGATTTTAATAAAAATTTTGTAAAATATCAACCAAAAACATATATCATACTGGGGCATGAAGACCAAATTGATTTTGAACTGGTTGAGAAACTTTTTGGCCCTGTTAAAAAACTATCCAAAGAAGAAATGTTTCAATTTTAAGTTACTACCCAATCAATGAATAATGTTTATACAACTTTGTGAATAACAAGGCAAATTTTATTATTGCAGGAGGACATAAAATAGCATACCGTTGGGTAAATAATGAATTTGACCAATCAAAACCCGTTATCGTATTCCTCCATGAAGGATTAGGGTGCATGAAGCAATGGAAAGATTTCCCGGCCGAATTATGCAGTTTAACCGGTTTTAATGGATTAATGTACGACCGGTACGGTTATGGCGAATCGGAAAGCATCAATGAATCGAGGAATGATGATTTTCTTAGAAGGGAGGCTTGCTGCACGCTGCCGGAAATCCTTCAGAAACTGAACATAACCGACAAGATCATACTTTTTGGACATAGCGACGGTGGAACCATTGCGCTGTTTTATGCTTCATGTTTCCCTGATAAAATTAATTGTTTGATTGCAGTAGCTCCGCATGTTTTTCTTGAAGATATAAGTATTCGAAGTATTTCCATGGCAGTCAGGGAATTTAATCAGGGCAATCTTGAAAAGAAATTATCCAGGCATCACAAAGATAACACTAAAAAAATGTTTGAAAGTTGGGTTGGAATATGGCTTGATGAAAAAGTAAGAAACTGGAATATGTTCAAGGAATTGACACAAATTAAATCTCCCATACTTATCATTCAGGGCGAAAAGGATAATTACGGAAGTTTCTTGCAAACTGACAACATTTTCAAATATGTGAACGGCGAGGTTTACGGGTTTTTCCTTAATAACTGCGGGCATTTCCCGCATTTTGAATTCAAGCAGGAGGTATTAAGCGAAACAGCACAGTTTATTTGTATGAAATGTAATCGTTTTGAATAATATATATAACGCATTATTAAATCTGACATAATCTTACTATTTTATCCGATGACAGGTTTGCAAAGTGATTTTCTATTGCATTCCAACATTGCTCAGCTGTTTCAAACAAAACGTTTTGAGTAGTTGCTTTTCGCAAGTACCACCAGTGTCTCTCTATTGGATTAACCTCTGGCGCATATTTTGGCAAATACTCAATTCTAATCGTTGGATTTTCATTTACCCAATCCTTAACCAAATTGGTTTTGTGCCATTTTGCATTATCAAGATATAAAGTAATCAATCTCTTGTCTTTGTAAGCCTCTAAAACTAATTCTAATTGCTTTACAAAATTTTCCGAATTTCCTTTTGGCATTGTGTTTACCATTATTGTTCCTCTTAATGGATCAACAAACCCGGTTAGATTAATCCTTGTCCAGCTACTGTTCGTGGGGACAATAGGTTGCTGTCCTTTTAAAGACCATACAGAACCTAGCTTGGGTTCTAATGAAATTCCGGCTTCGTCCGAAAACAATATCACTTCATCATCTTTTTGTTCTGCGAGTTTTTTTTAACATCAGCCTTAAATTGTTCGTTCAGCTCCTGGTCTGCTTTGTTAAAACTATATCTTGGCCTCTGCCTGGTAAACCCAATTTTTTGCAGCCAATCTTGTGATGTCCGAACCGCAATTGTCAAAGAATATGTTTCTTTAATATACTTGCAAACCAATTTCCCATCCCAAATTGCTTGTGTGTACCCAAGCTCTGATGGCGGTTTCAATAATTGAACTTTCAGGTCTTCTTCTATTTGTTTTGTAAGACCAGTCTTACGACCTTTCCCAGCCTTTGCTGTTAAACCGATAATTCCTTCCTTAGCGATACGTTTACGCCATTGGCTCAGTGTCTCTCGCGTTACTCCGAGTACGGTACAAACAGATGTCACACTTATGTTTTTTGTTAGCGCAATTAACGCCTGACATTTAATAGCATTTTGACGATTTGCGTCATCCTGAATCCATCGCTTGAGCTCATCTGCATTGATTGCACTTATATCAACAGGCTTTCCTCGTGTTTTCATATTACCTCCGTTTTTACAAAGGTAATAATATATTATTATGTGAGTTTATTTATTGCGTTATATATAATGATTGCTACCCTAAGCATTTTCAATTACTGACTGGTTCATATTTAAAATTATTTATACCGGGTTTTGTAAAAAACTAACCAATTTTAGTGTTATACTAATTAACATAGATTAAATAAGCTTTTATCTGACCGGAATTTTCCCCTATATTTGAAATTCATATCAAATTATTATTCCTTTGATTTATCTGCTATTCTGCATACTCTGTTCAACGGCCATTGTACTTATTTTTAAAAAAATTGACCAGGGTCAGATTAACACCTTCAATGTTATAATTGTTAATTATTTTACGGCTTTTACACTGGGTTTTCTGCTTAGCCTGACTTCTCCCGGTTTTTCAAGTGCTGTTCATTTAAACTGGCTGGCTCCGGCAGTTTTCATTGCAATGGCTTTTGTTCTAATGTTTTATATTATTGCACTTACAACTCAAAAGGCCGGCGCTTCAGTAGCAGCCGTTTCTTCGCGAATGTCAGTAGTAATACCTGTATTGTTTTCTATTTTATATTATGGCGAAACTATTAATCTGTTGAAAATAATTGGTATTTCTTTGGCAATACCTGCATTAATACTGGCTTCGTTGCGAGAGAAAAAAAGCAAGGTAAACCCAAAATATTTTTACCTGCCGTTTATACTTTTCTTCGGAAGCGGAATAGTTGATACAATCGTAAAATTTGCTCAGCAGGAATACCTTGATAGAAGCAGTATTATGATATTTTCGGCAGTTATTTTTTCTATGGCGGCTACTATTGGAATAATTGTAAGAATACTAAGCCAGGACAAATTGATTGGAATTTTAAATAAAAAGGTTATTGGCTGGGGCATTTTACTTGGCCTGGTTAACTTGGGTTCATTTTACTTCTTTGTAATGGCGCTTATTTACAGTGGCCTTGACAGTTCAATTGTGTTTGTAATAAATAACAGCACCATTTTAATTCTTACCACAATTTTCGCCATAATACTTTTCAGGGAAAAACTATCAAAGTTGAACTGGTTTGGTTTATCGTTAGCGCTTTTAGTAATTTTTCTTCTGTCAAAATTTCAATAGCAATTTGTTTTGAAAGACTTTTATAGAACTATAAAATCTGAGGGGAAATCAATTTTCAAGGATCGTGGAAGCAAATTCATGGGATTTGCCTTTCATGTAGAAACTTTAGAACAAATAAAGGAAACCTTAGACAAACTACGGAAAGATTTTTGCGATTCAAGACATCTTTGCTATGCATGTAGATTAGGAAATGTCGGGAATTTATGGAGAGTTAATGACGATGGAGAACCTTCAGGTTCAGCAGGAAAACCTATTTATCAGCAGATTATTTCGAGAGATCTAACCAATGTGCTTGTAGTAGTGATCAGGTATTCGGGGGGAGTTTTACTTGGTGTCGGAGGGCTGATTAACGCATACAGGACGGCTGCTTCAGACGCACTTGACAAATCTGTAATTATAGAAAAATTTGTTGAAGAAAAAGTTGGAATAAACTTTGAATACCAACATACAAGCAGGATTACAAAAATTTTGATTGATTCAGGCGCAAAAATTATCAGACAGGAATTTGCCGAAAAATGTATTTTTTTGATTTCAATCCGTCAATCAAGGCTAAAATTGCTATTAATGGCTTTAAAAAACCTTAATGGAATAGAATATAAAATTATCTCAAATAATATGCATTAAACCTTTTGTACTTAAATTGAGCGTAGCCAGAAAAATACGGAAAAGTGTAAAATCCGGGTTATAACAAAGTTGCCCGATTAGAATTTGTGACTACGCAATACACTTGATTATTTAGGGAGTGCGAAATTGTTTTTTACTGAACAACAAGTCAGTAATCAGAAAAATTCATAAAGTGGAAGTCTTAAAAAGTTTTCAACAAAATTCATTTGTGTATTTTAACTTACCTTGCTCTTGATTACCTTTACTTGATTACAATTCAATTAATTTATTAATCGATGAAGAATAGAAGCCTCATATCAATCAATGACTACACCAAAGAAGAATGCCTGAGGGTACTCGATTTGGCGGAAGACTTTGAGAAAAATCCCAATCAAAATATTCTGAACGGAAAAGTTGTTTCCACACTTTTCTATGAGCCTTCGACCCGCACCCGCCTCAGTTTTGAAAGTGCAGTAAGCCGACTTGGAGGCAAGATAATTGGTTTCACCGATTCATCTTCATCGAGTGTAAGTAAAGGCGAATCTTTGAATGATACTATTAGAACCGTCAGCAATTATTGCGATTTAATTGTTTTAAGGCATCCCATTGAAGGAAGCGCGCGTTTTGCCAGTGAAGTGGCGAGCGTTCCGGTAATTAATGCCGGAGACGGGGCAAATCAGCATCCCACCCAAACCTTACTCGATTTGTATTCCATAAGAAAAACGCAGGGAAAACTTGAGAACCTCTCGGTTTTACTTGTGGGAGATTTGAAATACGGCCGTACTGTTCACTCCTTGCTCATGGCTATGAGTCATTTCAACGTAACATTTCATTTTATTGCTCCCGAAAAATTAAAAATGCCTGCTGAATATAAATTACACCTTGATAATTTGGGTTTAAAGTATTATGAGCATACCGACTTTAACAATATAATACCCGAAGCCGATATAATATATATGACCAGGGTTCAGAAGGAAAGGTTTTCTGACCAGATAGACTACGAAAAGGTAAAGAATGTTTATATTTTGAAAAACAGCATGTTAAAAAACACCAAACCAAACCTCAGAATACTTCACCCACTTCCCAGAGTAAATGAAATAAATGAAGATGTAGATCAAAACCCAAAGTCTTATTATTTTCAACAGGCGCTGAACGGTATTTATACCCGCCAGGCTATAATAAGTTTAATATTAGGATTCAAATAAAATTTAAAACTACTTTCAAATGAAGGATGAAAAACAACTGAAAGTCAGCGCAATAAAAAATGGCACTGTTATCGATCACGTACCGGCAAAAAATCTTTTCAAGGTAATTTCAATTCTTGGGCTTGATCATATTGACAACCAAATCACTTTCGGAACAAATCTTGAAAGCAAAAAACTCGGAAGCAAGGCAATTATTAAAATTACTGATAAGTATTTTGAGGGTGAAGAAATAAACAAAATTGCACTAGTTGCACCCCAAGCAAAATTGAATGTAATAAGAGATTATAAAGTAGTTGAAAAGCAGGTAGTTGAGGTTCCTGATTCTATTATTGGAATTGCCAGGTGTGTAAATCCCAAATGTATTACTAATGCTGAAAATGTAAGAACAAAATTTACCGTTATTTCAAAAAAGGAAGTTTCATTGAAATGTTATTATTGCGAAAAGATTACCGACCAGGAACACATGATTATTCAATAGCAAAAGCCCCGGGTTGGTTCCAATCCGGGGCTTTTTTATCATCTTATTCTATCATATGACCTTAGCAGATTAATGTCCCTGTTAATTCCCTTGATGGATAAAAACAATAATATAACAGAAAAAACAGGAAATAAAACCGGAACTGCATAATGAATAGTGGCAAAAAATTGAGTTTTAACATTATTAACAAGGTAAAACATCATTCCATAGAAACCAATAAGCAAAAGAATATTGAAAATACACAACCTTATTTGAAGAATTCTTTTTCGGTATTTCAGAAGCGAAATAATAATCACAATAACCGCAGTTGCAACAATAATTAATAAATGAATTGTAAACAACAAATATGTTTTCGCAGCAATTGCCTTAACACCAATAATATCCCAGCCTAAAATTTTATCCTGAATGTCTTTTAACTCTGCAAAGGGAAAAAAGAACATGCTAATTAACAGGCCAAGTGAAATTAACAAAAATAAAGTTTGAATTCTTTGAATCATAACCCGAAAATTAATTTCCTCCTAAAATAATAGGCATTCCGTCTGCCCCACTCCCAATTACAATAACTTTAGAATTAGGTGATTTTGCAAGTTCTATAGTAGCCTCAATACCTCTCATTCTGAGCAGATTGGTTGTAAGGCTATTGTTAATTATCAAATTCGCTACAGCCTCTCCCTCGGCAGCTATTTTTTTACGCTCAGCTTCGCTTCTTTCCCTGTCAAGCCTGAATTGATAGGCAAGGGCTTCCTGTTCAGTCCTGAGTTTGCTTTCTATGGCAATCCTTATTTCATCGGGTAAATTAATCGACCTGATGAGAAGGGCTTTCATTTCAATAAAATTTCGTTTTAACACTTCGGCTGTCTCCTTTTCAATTGAAACCTCCACCTCTGCCCTTCTGGTTGAATAAATTTCCTCAGCAGTAAAACGCCCCATAACCTTTCTCACCGAAGAACGGAGTTCTGGTACTACAAGTATTGCGGCATAGTTCTTACCAAAAATTTCATGCAAGTCTCCAATTTTATCATGTAGAGGGTTAAAGCGAATGGAAACATCCACATTTATTGAAAGTCCATTTCTATCAAGCACATCCATAGTCTCTTCCGATTTCTGCTCACGCACATCATATATATGAAAGTCGTTCCATGGGGCTATAATATGGAATCCGGGCAAAAATAAATCTTCCTTGTCAAGACCGGTTGTAAACTTTCTGAAAACCAACCCTCGCTCACCGGGCTGAATAACATAAAACATACGACTACTGAAAATCAGAACTACAACTACAACAATTACGACTAAAATAATAGCAGTTTGAAATTTTTTCATGGTTATTGAATTAGTAAATGATTTTGTAAATATAGTGATTATTGACTTTCAATTCTTCTTTAAATTAAACATGCCTCCGAAGGATAGTAGTTGCTAGTTTCCATTTTTTTAAATAGTTTTGGTCGAAATTTTCAAAAAATGAATCAGATAAAAATCATAGAAAGCTCCGAACTTATTATTAACCCCGATGGAAGCATTTACCACCTGAAGGTTAAACCTGAACAAATTGCAGATACAATAATACTTGTAGGTGATCCCGGCAGGGTTGAAATAGTTTCATCATTTTTTGAAAAAATTGAATGTAAAATTCAGAACAGGGAATTTGTAACTCACACCGGGTATTTTAACAATAAAAGATTAACGGTAGTCTCAACAGGAATAGGAACTGACAACATTGATATTGTAATTAATGAATTGGATGCATTAGTCAATATTAACTTAACTGAACGAAAAGCCAAAAGCAAACTTACATCCTTGAATTTTATAAGAATTGGAACATCAGGAGGAATGCAGGACGATATACCCGTAAACTCTTTTCTTATATCTGAAAAAGCCATTGGTTTTGACGGTTTGCTAAATTTTTACAAAAACAGGGATAAAGTTTGTGATCTTGAATTTGAATCTGAATTTAAAAAAGCTGTAGCATGGGATCAATCTCTGGCTTCACCTTATATTGTTGATGGATCGCCTAAATTATTAAAACTTTTGTCAGACCAAAGTATGATTGGGGGCATTACTATTTCTGCACCCGGATTTTACGGCCCTCAGGGGAGGGTATTACGACTTGATCTGCTAGATAGTTTGATGAATGATAAAATTCAGAATTTCCGCTACAAGGGTTTGAAAATTACAAACTATGAAATGGAATGTTCGGCAATATACGGGCTTTCTAAACTGCTTGGACATAATGCAGCTACAGTATGTGCAATTATAGCTAACCGAACAAATAAATCATACAGTAAAAATTATCCCCCGGTTATTGAAGAATTAATTTTGAACATTTTAAATAAAGTAACATCAGTGCCTGATTGAGATATGATTGACAAGGAGGTTGATGCTTTAATTAAACTTCTGGAAGACCCTGACAAGGATATATACCAGATGGTTTCCTCAAGCCTGATAAGGCGGGGACTTGAAATAATTCCCCGCCTTGAGCTTGCCTGGGAAGAATCACCTGACATTATTTCGCAACAAAGACTGGAAGATATAATTCAAAGAATTCAATTTAAAAATTTACTCGAAGGCTTTGCCGATTGGATTGCTTCCGGCTCTGAAAACCTTATTGAAGGTGCTTATTGGGTTGCAAAATACCAGTATCCCGATTTGGAATTAGGTGTACTAAACAATGAACTGGCTAAAATTTCAAGGGATATTTGGATTGAGCTCAATAATAATTTAACCGCCGCAGAAAAAATAAAAATTGTAAATCATTTTATTTTCGATATACATAAATTTTCTATTAACCGTACAAATATTCATGCTCCGCACAATTCATATCTTAATCTGGTTTTAGAAGGAAAAAAAGCCAATGCCGTTAGCATGGCGGTTGTATATTTATGTATTACCGAACTATTGAATCTCCCGGTTTACGCCATCAGGTTCCCACAAACTATAATCCTTGGTTACCTTGATGAGTATATTCCACAAGACAAGTTACAAGACAAACCTGAAAATTACCTGTTTTTTCTTAATCCACTGAACCGGGGTGCTGTATTTGGCAAAAAAGAGCTTGAATTTTACATGAGACAATCGAAAATTGAAAATTCAGAATTGTTTTTCACTAAGACCAACAATAGAGACTTAATCTGGAAACTGCTTTCCAAACTAATAGCCGACTATGAAAAAAGCGGATTTACTGATAAAGTTAAGGATTTAAACATAATGCTTAATTTTTTCAATTCAGGCGGTGAGAAATAGCATTTATTCCCGAATTCGGAATTTCTTTCAAACTTTTTATTAATGACCGCTAATTTCCGGTTAAAAATTTTCTCTTAGTTGAGGCACTCAAGGCGCACTTGCTTGAACGTCTTTCTTCAGCAACAAAAGGTAATCAAAAAATGCCGCCGCTGCAACAAATTTTCTAAAAGTCAGATTAAATGCCTGTTATTTGGAAACCCGATTATCTTAAACAGTCCGGAATTTTTATCGCTAAAATATCTGATATTATTCAAGTAAACTTAGACGGAAAGAATCCCCTGCAATAAAAGGCGTTCTATTAACATTGATTTCAGTAAAATATAACCGTACAGTAGTGATTCATATTTCAAAGTTTTCAGAAGTTAGGCCACTTTTTTAAAAAAAAATTCCGCCGCCAAAAGAATGACCCAAAAAAAGTCTCAATAGCGCATAAATTCTAAATTTAACTTTGGAAATTCTATTTTTTATAATACTGCCGATACCAATCGATAAAATTATTTACGCCTTGATTAATAGATGTAGCCGGCAGGTATCCCATATCACTAACCAAATCAGATACATCTGCCCAGGTTGCCGGCACATCGCCTGATTGCATAGGCCTGAATTTTTTTTCTGCCTTTCTCCCTAGGGCCTTCTCAATTGCTTCTATAAAATTAAGCAGCTTCACTGGATTATTGTTTCCTATATTATAAACTTTATATGGTGCAACCGATGAGGACGAGTCGGCAGTACGGCGATTCCATTCAGAATTAGCAGTTGGAGCGCTTTTAATTACCCTGAAAAGGCCTTCAATAATATCGTCAATATAGGTAAAATCCCTTTCCATCAAACCGTTATTATAAACTTCAATAGGTTTCTTTTCCAAAATGGCCTTGGTAAAAATAAACAGGGCCATGTCGGGGCGACCCCATGGACCATATACTGTAAAAAAACGAAGTCCTGTTGTTGGAAGGCCGTAAAGGTACGAATAAGTATGCGCCATAAGTTCATTACTTTTTTTAGTGGCCGCATACAAACTAATCGGATGATCAGCATTATGAGCTGTTGAAAAAGGCATGGTTTCATTTAACCCGTAAACGCTGGAACTGCTTGCATAAACAAAATGATTCACAGCCTTGCTCTGGTGCCGGCAGGCTTCAAGAATATTTATAAAACCAACTATATTGCTATCAATGTATGCATGGGGATTCGTAATACTGTAACGTACACCTGCCTGGGCAGCAAGGTGACAAACAAAATCAAACTTTTCATCGTTAAAAATGTTCATCAACTCTTCTCTGCTTTCAAGTTTCATTTTTATAAACCTGAAGTTTTGATATAATTTACTTTGAATTACTTCTCCCTCAAAAATTTCTGTCTTAATAATTCCCAATTCTGCAAGCCTGCTGTACTTCAGGTTTATATCATAGTAATCATTAATGCTATCGATGCCTACAACAGTATTTCCTTCATTAATCATTCTTAAGGAAAGATGGAATCCAATAAAACCTGCTGCGCCTGTAATAAGTATCTTCATAAAGATAAATTAAACATAGTAAATAATCCGAAAACTTATTCCTTTTAACTGATTTACATATCTAATTCCCGGAATAAAAATCAATATCCCTTTTTATGTATTCTTCAAAATTTGTTGCCAATGGAACGTACTTTTCCATCAAAAGAGGGGAAGAGATCATATAATCGGCCGTTCCCCTGTTGCAGGCAGTCGGCACGTTGTATAAAACGGCAATTCTAAGTAAGGCCTTAACATCTACATCATGGGGTTGTGGTTGCATAGGATCCCATAAAAAAATCAGCAAGTCAATTTTTCCTTCCGTTATGAGTGCTCCAAGTTGCTGGTCGCCTCCAAGCGGACCTGATTTAAGCCTAGTTAGTTTAAAATTTTTAAATTCACTCTCACTTAAATTATGCTCCATCACTTCCTGAACAAGCCTTCCGGTAGTTCCGGTACAAATCAATTTGTGCTTACTTAGGGTACCAAAATTAAATTTTACCCATTCTATCAAATCTTTTTTTTTGTTATCGTGTGCAACCAGTCCAATTGTTTTAATATTTTTCATTATTCCTTTTAGCTAAACGGTAAATATAAATTTATCATTAGTCAGATTTTACAAAACTTTCATGATTGATAATCTTCGACCAACTTTGAACAAATGAATTTTGATGCCTGCCCATCACCAAAAATTGAAGGAAAGTTAATTTTATTTTCTGATAAGTAAAACCTCATTGCATCTAAAATTTGTTCGGGGTTTGCATCCACTAATCTCGCGGCTCCGCACTCAACAATTTCCACCCATTCAGTTTCTTTTCTCAGTATTATTGACGGTTTTTTGAAAAAAAAGGCCTCCTTTTGTACACCGCCTGAGTCAGTAATTACCAATCTGCAGTTTTTTTCAAGTTTAATCATTTCAAGAAACGAGAAGGGTTTGCATATTAGAATATTTTTTTGTGCTTTTAATTTTCTATGAATATCTGGCGATAAAAACGCCTCCAAACTTTTCTTTGTTCTGGGGTGCTGTGCAAACACAATTTTAAAATGGAACTGATTGGCAATGACAAGTAAAGCATTGATTATATTATTTAATCTTTCCGGTATATCTGTATTAGTGTCCCTGTGAATAGTTACAAGAACAAATTCTCCGGGGCTTAATTCCAGGGTTTCCATAACATTTGTTCTGTAGTCAGCCAGTAAAGAATAATGCAAACTATTGTCATACATAATGTCACCACAATGAAAAACAGCAGGTTTGTTAATGTTGTAGGGAGGTAAGTATCTGGTATAAAATCCTTCGCGTTTAAGATTTTCCAACCCATTCCTGGTTGGGGTAAATAACAAGCTTGACGCATGATCGCATACAATCCTGTTTATTTCTTCGGGCATGTCTTTATTGAAAGAGCGTAAACCGGCTTCAATGTGTACAATTTTGAAATGTTCCTTTGCAGCAGTAAGAGCAACAGCCAAAGTAGAGTTAGTATCGCCATAAACCAGTACATAATCCGGTTGAACCTGCGAAATTATCTTTTCAGTTCCTTGCATTATCAATGCAGTTTGCACTGCATGTGATGAAGAACCTACATTTAAGTTAAAATCGGGTTGGGGAATTTCCAATTCATCAAAAAAAACCTGAGACATTTCTAAATCATAATGCTGACCTGTATGAAGAATAAATTCTTTTATTTTATCTGAAAAATTATTTTTTATTTCACGACTTAAAGCAGCCGCCTTAATAATTTGGGGTCTGGCACCTACTACATTCAATACTTTCAGCATGTATTTTTAAGTATTAACTGATAAACAGAAAATATAAAGAATTAGAAAATTCATCAGATAAGCACTCATAAAAACCTGCTGTAATTTAATAGAAAATCACGACTGATATACATTCAACAGGTTTCATAATATGAATAATCGTATAAGATAAATTTTCACATTACTTGGCGAAACTTACCGCTCTTGTTTCCCTGATTACAGTAATTTTAACCTGCCCCGGATATGTCATCTCATCCTGAATTTTTTTTGCAATTTCAGAGGAAAGTCTTTCGGCATCGCTGTCTGTAATTTTTTCGCTGCCAACAATTACCCTTAGCTCACGACCTGCCTGAATAGCATAGGTTTTCATAACTCCGGGGTACGACAGTGCCAAGGCCTCTAAATCCTTTAACCGTTTAATGTATGCTTCAACCACTTCACGTCGTGCACCAGGCCTGGCTCCCGATATGGCATCACAAACCTGCACAAGGGGCGCAATAAGTGTAGTCATTTCCACCTCATCGTGATGTGCCCCAATAGCATTGCAAATTTCAGGTTTTTCATTGTAACGTTCTGCCAGTTTCATCCCCAAAATGGCATGTGGTAATTCGGGCTCATCATCAGGAACTTTACCAATATCATGCAGTAATCCTGCTCTTTTTGCGTTTTTCGTATTCAGTCCAAGCTCTGAAGCCATAATAGCCGACAAATTTGCTACTTCTCTTGAATGCTGAAGGAGATTTTGCCCATACGAGGAACGGTACTTCATTTTACCTACAATCCTAATAAGCTCTGGGTGTAACCCATGGATACCCAGGTCTATTGTTGTACGTTTCCCAACTTCAATAATTTCTTCTTCAATCTGCTTTTGAACCTTAGCAACTACTTCCTCAATTCTTGCAGGGTGAATCCGTCCGTCAGTTACAAGTTGATGGAGGGCAAGCCTGGCTATTTCGCGACGAACCGGATCAAATGCCGATAAAATGATGGCCTCAGGAGTATCATCAACAATAATTTCAACACCTGTAGCAGCTTCAAGCGCTCTGATGTTTCTTCCTTCACGGCCGATAATTCTGCCTTTAATCTCATCGCTGTCGATATGAAAAACTGTAACAGAATTTTCAATAACAGTTTCGGCGGCCAACCGCTGAATAGATTGTATTACTATTTTCTTGGCTTCTTTATTTGCGGTCATTTTGGCTTCATTTACAATGTCGCTTATAAGTGACATTGCTTCTGTTTTGGCTTCCTCCTTCATTGAGCCTATGAGCTTAGCCTTTGCTTCCTCCCCCGACATTCCTGAAATCTGTTGAAGTTTGTCAAGCTGAAGCCTGTGAATTTTTTCCAATTCCTCTGACTTTTTATCAACAAGTTCCAGTTGCAAATTAAGGTTTTCCTTTATAGCATCAAGTTCTTCCTTCTGCTTTTGTGTTTCAGAAAGCTTTTGGGAAAGACTGCTTTCGCGTTGTTTAAAGCGGGTCTCGGCAAGATTTAATTTTTGATTCCTTTCATTGATGAAGTTTTCATGCTCCATTTTTAACTGGTAAAACTTTTCTTTTGCCTGAAATATTTTTTCCTTTTTAATAACTTCGGCTTCCAATTCAGCATCTTTGATGATAAGAAATCTTTTTTTCTTCAAAAGCGACCTGTAGATTAAATAGGCCACTCCCCCACCTAATAAAAATGCTGAAGTACCTATAATTATTCCGGTTATCAAATAGGAGATGGCTCCAATTATCATTGTTATTTCCATAGTATTTTGGTATTATATTAAAAAAAAACCCGCACCTGTTTCATAGTTGTGAGAAAACCCCTAACAACATGGGTGGAAAAGCCTTCTGGTTTTAACTTCCTACGTCCAGTATAAAACTGAATCCCGGCGAACCGGTAAAAAGGCCTGTCATTGCCAAATTGAGTCTAATTCCAATTAGTAAAATGTTGAGTTTTACGCAATTTAGGAAACAAAATGCGGGCAGTATTGTATATTCAAAGAACGTAATTACTCTTTTGTTGCATTCAAATATTCGCCAAGCTGTAAATCCAGATCTTTCAGTTTTTCCATTACCGGCGAAACTTTCGTGCTACCTTCACATTCAATTAATTTTATCACAAATTGCAGCGCAGCCATCGCTAAAAAATCCTGCATATCCTTATCAGTATAGCGCTGTTTGTATTGTAATAATTTTTCATTAATCAACCTTGCTGCTTTCCTAATCTTTTCCTCATCACTAATATCCACCTTCAGCGGATAAAACCTTTCTGCCACATTCACCTTAATAGAAAGCTTCTCCTCCATTTATTGTATCTATTTGTTTAAAAGAGCAATACACTTATCAATTTCCCGCACTAACCTGTTTAATTTCATTTTAACATCGTGCTTTTCGTCATCAGAAACCCTTAAAACTTTTACAACCTTGAGCGTTGCATATTTTTTCTCTAGTTCCTCAAAAGCTATTGATTTCAATTTTAATTGTTCCTGTAACTCCTTCCTTGCTTTTAATAACTTAAAATTTTGTTCTTTGTTATGTTCAAGTAAAACTATTACTGTATTTATTTTGTTTTGAAGGCTTATTATAACTTCATCGTTAATTTCTTCCATCTCTTAAAATATGTGCAAAGATAACAATGTGCCTGTAAATTTTAATAATAATTGATTTTTATTAGCAAACCCAAATTTTCTCAGGCTTTTTATATCTTTAAAGCCTGTTTAACTACCAATAAATAATCTTTGACAATTTAAGGAATTAATAGCAATTATGAAAGTCTTTATAAAAATTTTTACATTTATTTTATTTTTTAATGTTCTACATGCAAGCGAAGGTTACAGAAAATTTTTTGGTTCTCCTGTTGATATTCCGAAATTTCTTTCGGCGAATTTTGCCGAAATAAGACCCAATGCATTCCACGCCGGTATCGATATCAAAACTCAGGGCAAAATCGGCAAAAGGGTTCTTGCATCAGCCTCCGGAGAGGTAAGCCGAATCAGGGTTTCGCCTGTGGGATATGGAAGGGCAATATATATAAATCATCTAAACGGTTATACTACAGTTTATGCTCACCTCGAAAGGTTTGCACCTATAATTGAAGAATACGTGAGAAATGCCCAATACAGTCAACAAAGTTTCGAGATAGATTTATATCCCGAACAGGGTAAATTCCGGTTTGAAAAAGGAGAACTAATTGGTATATCTGGTAATACGGGAAGTTCAACCGGGCCACATGTTCATTTTGAAATCAGAAAAACTAAGGGTCAAATACCAATAAACCCTCTTTTATTTGATTTTAATATTAAAGATAATATTGCCCCTATTTTAGAGTACTTAGCCATTTATCCTTTATGTGATTTTGCTACGGTAAACGAAAAGCATGAAAAAATTATAATACCTGTCGCATTACGCAGAAATACTTATGGCCTACAACAGAACATAACAATTGAAGTTAGCGGTAAAATTGGATTTGGAATAGACGCATTCGATTATAAAATTGATTCATGGAATAAGTGTGGCGTTTACTCTGTTGAGTTATTTGTGAATGGAGATAAAATTTACGAACACCGCTTTGATGAGATTCCATTCCATGACATGAGGTATGTTAACAGTCATATTGATTATGAAGAACTTATGCGCACCAGACGCATAATTAAAAAAACATTCATTGAACCGGGTAACAGACTTGCAATATATCGAAATACAGTAAATAACGGAATAATTGAATTTAACAAACCCGGGGAGCATAATGTGGAAATTATTACTAAAGACGCCCATCAGAACTCCTCAATCCTGCAATTCAAGGTTATAAGTCACCCTGTTGACAGTACCAGATTTAGAAATACTATTTCCGGAAATTTTGTGAGGTTAATGCCTTTTGACCAGAATAACAGCTTCAAAACCAATAATTTTGAAGTTACAATTAACAAGGGAACGCTTTATAACGACCTGTTTTTTGAATACGTGGAAACCGACTCCTCTAATGATTTTTTTTCAGGAATTCATCATGTACACAATATTTTTACGCCACTCCACCGCAATATAAGAATTTCTGTTTCTGCAAAAAATATTCCGGAGCAATTATTAAACAAGGCAATACTCGTAAATCTGAACCGAAACAAAACACCAGCTTCCATTGGTGGATTTCATGAAAACGGATTCATTACATCTCATACAAATTCTTTCGGCAGGTTTACTATTATGATAGATACAATTTCCCCAACTATACAGCCAGTCAATATTTCAAATAACCGTAATATGAGTGCAGAGGAGCGTATTGAGTTTAAAATAGACGACGAACTTTCGGGAATAAAAAAATTCAGAGGTTATATTAATGGAGAATGGGCTTTATTTGAATACGACCCCAAAAACAAACTGCTTTTCTTTGAGTTCAAGCACGAACCTCAAAGAGGAATAAAACATAAGTTGTACCTTTATGTAATTGACGAAAGGGATAATACAAATTCCATTCACCTGAATTTTTACCGCTAAAATTTGAACCAAATCAGCAGGTACATTAATACCCTATAGAGTATTGGGTATGAAGTCGGTTACTTCGCTCGACGGTTTAGATTTTGCAATTTGCCAATTCTGGCAGAGTAATAATAATTGGAATTGTAAAATTTTAGCCGCCCAAACAATTATATACCCAAATTATAGGTCAACCTCACTCTCAGGAGCGCACAAATTACCAGGTAACAAATTAATGGAACTTCATACTGAATACGGAAAATTTTTTGGGCAAGGAGATGAATAAATTTATTTCCCAAAAAAATTGACATTTGATTTTATTTCATCTCTTGGACATACGGTTTTTCATGAACCGCAAAAGCAAATTACCTTTCAATTGGGAAAAGGCAATGTAATAGCAAGGGAAACCGGCAAACCTGTAATCTGGGATTTCCGTTCCGGTGACGTTGCGCTTGGCGGACAGTGGGCGCCACTGGTTCCGGCAGGAAACAGAGTTTTATCCGGGGATTTTATTTTTTGTCGTAATCTGGGTGGGTTCTCAAATATTTCTTTTGAGAAAAATGATTCAAGAATAGCCTTTGATTTATGCCCGGTAAACTTCGTTCTTTATATTATTTCAGAAGAATTGGGACTGAAGTATGACCCGCAAGGAAAAATGCTGCGTTGGGCAGTATCTGTGAATCAATGTTACATGGACTAAATCAATTTCATTATTACAAATTACGACCTCCCAAGTTGCTTGGCAGAAAATGGGTTGAGAAAAATTTTCTTCCTGTAAAAATATAAAATCTCATCTCAAGATAGATTAAGGAGTGTACGCGAGCAAATTGCGCATCAGGTAGCAATTTCAGTAATTGAATATCCAATAGAAAAAATTCTGATAACAGGCGGGGGAGCTTATAACAAATTCCTTATCGAAAAAATTAATGCCAAAACTAAACATAGTGTTTTTATTCCAAACAAAGTTCTTGTTGAATATAAAGAAGCACTTGTTTTTGCCTTATTGGGTCAATTGAAGGTTCTCACTAAAGATGACTGCTACGCCGCAGTTACCGGTGCAAGCAGAGACAATTGTGCAGCAGTAATTTCATATCCCTGAATACACTTCTTTTAGGCCACTGAATATATTTTTTATTATTCGCAAGAATTGAAAAAGGTCGCTTTTTTCTTAAATAAATTATTTTATTTTTGTGAATACTGAAAAACGGTCACAATTTTTTTAATCAGAGAAATTATTAACCACCGGCTATTTAAAACCATAAAACATTAAATTAACCGGAAAAAAACCTGAAAAAATGAAAAAAAATCTTTCAATTTTTGTATTAACCTTACTGCTTGGCTTTTTATCGGCAGAAAAAACTCAGGCCTGCACAAGTATGCTTGTTACAAGGGGGGCATCGAAGGATGGTTCAACAATGATAACCTATACTGCCGATGCACATGTATTGTACGGAGAATTGTATCATTGGCCTGCTGCTACATTTCCACCGGGGGCCATGCTTGATATTTACGAATGGGACACAGGAAAATTTTTGGGACAAATTGAGCAGGTATCCCAAACCTATTCGGTTGTTGGAAATATGAATGAACACCAGTTAGTTATTGCAGAATCTACTTTTGGCGGCAGGCCAGAGTTAAGGGATTCTGCCGGAATTATTGACTACGGCAGCCTTATTTACATTACACTTCAAAGAGCCAAAACTGCTCGCGAGGCGATTAAGATTATGAGCGAACTGGTTGAAAAATATGGGTTTTATAGTTCAGGGGAATCATTTTCAATTGGCGATCCCAATGAGGTATGGTACATGGAAATGATAAGTAAAGGCTCTGATATTAAAACCGACCGCAGGACAAGAAAAACCTTTAATGCAAATAAAGGAGCTGTTTGGGTGGCTTTAAGGGTTCCCGATGGATACATTTCTGCTCATGCCAATCAGGCGAGAATTACCCAATTCCCCCTAGAAAACGGCACTAGCTCAATTACCAGCAAAAATCTTGATAAAATTTTCAACCCCGAAGTTGAAGTAGTTTATGCCCATGATATAATTTCGTTTGCCCGTTCAAAAAATTATTTCAATGGATTAGATGCAGAATTTAGTTTTGTTGATGCCTTTGATCCACTTGATTTTGGCGGACTTCGTTTTTGCGAAGCCCGTGTTTGGAGTATCTTCAGGAGAGTTGATGCGTCAATGGATAAATATATCAGCTTTATAAAGGGTGATATCTCCAACAGAATGCCTCTTTGGATAAAACCTACGGAGAAACTTTCGCTTAGTGATGTTAAACAACTTAAGCGCGACCATTATCAGGGTACAGAATTTGACATGTCTCAGGATGTTGGTGCAGGTCCATTTGCCAAGCCATACAGGTGGAGACCAATGTCGTGGGAAATTGACGGAGAAAGATTTGTACATGAACGGGCAATTTCTACTCAACAAACAGCCTTTTCATTTGTTTCACAATCGCGCAATTGGTTGCCCAATCCAATAGGTGGAATACTTTGGTTTGGTGTTGATGATACATATAGTACAGTTTATACCCCAATGTATTGTGGAATTTTAGAGGTCCCCTACTCTTTTGCCCAGGGAAATGGAAGTATGGTTGAATTCACATGGAATTCCGCTTTCTGGGTTTTTAATTTCGTCGCCAATTGGACTTACCACAGATTCAGCGACAAAATAATTGATGTAAAAAAATTACAGAGTGAACTCGAGACCAAATATCAGGCCTTTACACCTGCAATTGACCATGCAGCTCAAATTCTCTACAAAACTGACCCCATGCTGGCCCGTAAATTCCTAACCGATTTTTCGGTATCGCAAGGTGAAAACACAACTAGGGAATGGAGAGAATTAAGCGAATACCTTATTAATAAATATATTGACGGCAACATAAAAAATAAGGAAAACGGCAATTTTAAACTTAATGAACATGGCAATCCTGCAAGTCCAAAACATCCAAGATATCCCGACGATTGGTACCGCCGGATAGTAAAAGAAAGAGGTGAATTTTTGAGGCAAACTGAAATTAAAAAATAATTATAGACGTTGTTTATAAGCTCAACAGGTATTTTTACTTAAAACCTGCCAATAAAAAATTTAACCTCGTATGAGTTAAAAATTAAAGCAATAATACTTAGCTCCATATTAATGAAAACCAATTTCGTATATCCTTCCCTATCAGCATGCTATTCGGCAAGCTGATAGGGATTTTGCTTTAACGCATATTACCATACACAGCATTTGCTTTCATATTTAAATGAAGTTGAATAATTATGAATTATGCCTGAAGATAAAAAGACAATAACTTTAAACTGAATATCTTTTAAGAACTGTGGCTTATTTTTTGATAATAAATGACTAATGCTCCCCAATAATCCTGTCTTCCTTCAAATGCTAAAACTGTACTTGCTTTTACTTTTTTCAATGGCAAAAAAAGTAATTAAAAAA
>BBPF01000607.1_pt1 | contig 29130 bp, 29 predicted proteins | sample 1343921 | NCBI WGS metagenome assembly BBPF01 (sample SAMD00019090, study PRJDB2971) | groundwater metagenome | isolation source: The Cedars highly-alkaline
ATTTTTACTGATTGACGTTTATAGCTTTTCCGCAAAAGGCAAGTGCAACAGAATAAACAACAGTGAACTAAACAAAAATTGCTTCAATACTTCTTCTGTTTGTAATTTTGTTAATTCCATGGGTTTTCAACTTTTAATTAAGATTATTATGATGATAATATCTTGTTAATTTGTTGAAAACCTTTTTTATTCCCAAGACACACTGTTCGGGACAGGTATCTATCCGGGTATTACAAAATTGCCGCAGCCGCAGCAAATTTCCTGAAAATCAGTATAATTGTCTAAAATGCTGAAATACCTGCCAGTTCCCCCGGTATAAGAAAAATTTGCTTTACGTGGTGGCCCCTATTGTTTATTCTATTTGCAATACCAAGCCTTTAAGGTATTCACCTTCGGGGTGGTAAATACTCACGGGGTGATCGGGTGGGTGCGATAACTGATGCAGTATAGTCACCTGTCGTTTGGTATTTGCTGCTGCGGCAAAAATCGATTTTCTGAAATTCTCTTTACTAACCACCTGCGAACAGGAAAAAGTAAACAAAATGCCTCCCGGTTCAATAATCTCAATTGCACGTGCATTTAATCGTTTGTAGGCCTGAAGCGCATTTTCAAGCACATTATTATGTTTTGCGAAAGCGGGCGGATCAAGAACTATTAAATTGAACCGATGATTTGATTTTCGGAGGAAATCAGCCACATCTGAAGTAACTGCCTCATGATTGCGCGAATCTTTAAAATTAAGTCCGATATTTTCCGCGGCTAAAGATATGGCCTTTGCAGAACTATCAACAGAATATACAAATTCCGCCCCTCCCCTGAGCGCATAAACCGAAAATCCCCCTGTGTAGCAAAATGCATTCAGCACTTTTTTGCCATTCGAATAATTTTCGAACAGTTTTCTGCTTTCTCTTTGATCAACAAAAAATCCGGTTTTTTGCCCTTCCGCCCAGTCCACTTTAAACCGGATACCATTTTCTGTTATAATATTACCGTCATTTTCGCCAAAAACAAGGCCGTCAGCCTGATTTATCTTTGTCTTAGAAGGCAGGGTTAAAGCGCTTTTATCGTAAACAGCCTTGAGTGTGTTGCCAAGCACATTTTTTAACGCTCCGGCAATAAGCTCACGGTTTTTGTACATGCCCAAAGTGTGCATCTGCATCACAGCCACACCGTTGTAATAGTCAATAACCAGCCCGGGCAATCCGTCGCCTTCGGCATTAACCAATCTGAAAACATTGGTATGCGGATTGTTAATTAAACCAAGAGTTTGCCGCAGTTTAAAGGCTGCGTTTAATTTTTCATTCCAAAATTTATGTGAATCAACTATTGGTGAAAACGACAAAATTCTCACGGCTATAGATCCCGCCAGATAATGACCTGTTGCGAGGTAAACATTTTCAGAAGAAAAAACATCAGCAAGGTCCCCTTCTACAGGATTTCCATCAATCTTTTGAATTGCTCCTGAGAACAACCATGGGTGCCGCCGCCGTAGTGATTGATCTTTACCTGGCTTCAGGTGAATTTTTATTCTATTGTCACTCATTGTTGAGTTCTGTAAGTTTTTGATACATTTTTAAACACACCCATGCATCGGTAGCTGCATATTTTTTCTGGCTTTCCGAGATGAGTGGCGCTTCCCAGTTGGTTAACTGCTGCGATTTGGAAATTCGTCCCTGCAATATAATGCCGGCCAGCTTTTTAACTCCATTGTTTTCAATTCCAAATTCCTTTACAACCTGCTGCAAATCAATAAATCCTTTTGGAATAAACTTTTGAAGCCTCTGCAAAATCTTAATATCATCGCGAATAGCGGCTCCAACTTTCATTATGTTCCTGTCAGATAGAATCTTGACTAAACCGTATGGTAATCCCAAAAAATTCAATCGGAAAAGAAATACTTTTTGAGGTGTAGCAAGTTGCAAAAGAGAAACATTATTGACTATTCCCTTTTTAAATGAGGGTTTAGTTTCTGTATCAAAACCCAGAATTTTTTGGGAGCTGAGAATGGCCAAGGCCTCATTAATATTCCCGATACTCTCAACCAGCGTTATTTCTCCGCTAAATTCAATTGGCGGAAGATTTGATAATTCTTCCTGCGATATAAAGGGCGGAAATGGTGTATTATTCATCCTCATTCCACATTTTTTGTCGCCTGCTGAAAATCCAGTTAGTTCTATCCGGCTGGTTTTCTCCTTCGGTTTCATCATCCAGCTGGCTGTTTCGGGTAATAAGCGAATGAATAACTCTGAGCGCATTGACCAAGCGCTGGCCCCAGTATTCTTCAAAAGTGGTTCTGATTTCGAAAAGCGCCTCCTGCATAATTTCGACTGTGCCAAACCTGTAAACCATAATAAAATCCTTTACATCCTGATAAATATCAGCAAAATCTAGTGCAAGACTACCATGGTGGTTTTCACGTGCATCGCGAAAAACAGGGTCAAAAACCTCCTGATAATCATTGTGGCTACCTAGTTTTTTGAGAATAGCCAAGCATATTAATTCGTATTGTTTCTGGCTAAGGTACTTTTCGTTTCCTTCGTCAAAAGCTGAGTCAACAATCGGTATCAGGGAGGTTTTATAATAAAGCAAAGGAAGTATTTTAGCAGATTTTACAAGAAAATCGTGTTTCGAAAACGATTGGACATTTTCAATAAATTTACAATACTCATTGGCCACAGCAACAAATTCTATCACCGGCAAGGAGTAAACAAGCTGGTTTATATCCATGTATTTAGAATTTAAAGTGAAGTTCTAACATTAACAGTATTTTCTTTCATTAATCGATAAGTACTGTAGGCGACATCTGTTGTTAAAATTGCGTAAAGCCATTGCCGGGTATGGTTAGCAAAGTATTTCATGTTTTTGCCATAAGCATACCGGTTCAAATAATTTTGCCGATATTTTGATGATACACCATTAAACCTGTCCAGGAACTGCTGCAGCTGCTTATGCTGAGTATTAATTTTCAGGAGATTAACTTTTTTATCTTCCTTGTTAACAAGCTCATCTGATTTTACTGTTTTGTGCTTTATGCCGGGTTTTAATTTCACAAACGGGCGACAGGAGGGGTTTTTATCGGTTATCAGCATAGCTTGCTTATCTAATTGCAACCCGCTTTGCTTTCCTCTTTTTTGCACCCGGTTTGCCACGCAATGAGGGCATGCCTTTTTTGCGGTGATGGCTACCTGGGCTACTGCTATTAATTTCCCTTTTCCTTCAAACTCAGCCCCGAATAGTTTAAACATATCCGATTGCATTGTTGCACTCAAAAATTTGAAATGTGCCGGTAAATAATCAGTGCTTATCATGAAACAAATATAGCCGTTTTATTTGGAACTCACCTGCCTTTAACAAAATGCAAAATTTCTAAAACAATATGAGAACAAATATTTGGCGGTACAAGTTAATTATCCCTTAGATGATTTAAAGAAAATCTCCCTTGTTTGTGGTAATTTTAGTATCAGTCGGCTGTAGATAAATTTACAGATTTCTCCCCTAATATTTGTTTTTAACAAACCTGAAAAACTATACTATTGCCGACCTCCCTTACTACAGGAATATTATTTTTTAAATTTTCAGTCGTTCCAACTTACCGAATTATTTTTTGCCAATTGAATTCTGTTATTATCCAGCAGCCACCTGATAACTCTCAGTGTTTTCTCTTCTTTGAATTCTCCCTCGTCCATTATTTGGTTAATGAAAATAGTTCTGGAAGAGATAACATTTTTAATTTTGGTTATCAGCATGTCAAATTCATATTGGGTAATATCAAGTTCGTTTTTTTTTGTGCAAAAATCACATGTTCCGCAAAGCGCGGGGTTTTTGTCACCAAAATAGGATAGAAGAATCTGACTCCGGCATTTTGAACCTGAGCTTGCATAATCCATAACACTGTTCAGGCGTGCAATATACCTTTCCTTCTTCTCCTTATATCCTGCAATGCTAATAAATAAGGACTTTTCATCCATCCGCTCAGCTGTAAATACTATTACAGGGGTATTCTTTCTTGGAATATATCTTAACACTCTCAGGTTGTTCAGTTTATTCAAATAATCAACCACTATTTTAATATCGGTATCTGCATTTCTCGCAATTGTTCGTTCATCAATAGCAACAAAATCGTTAAACAATCCCGAATACGTACGTAAAAGCAATTTAATAAAAGGATCAAAACTGGCATGTGCAATTTGAAATTTATACAGCTCATCACGTGAAGCAAGAAAATGGATTTTACTCTGCTGATCGAATTCATCAATCAGTTCAATATACCCCTCACCCTGAACAATTTTTAATGCATGATAAGCCACCATAATGTTGAATTTATACTGCGAGCAGAACTGGCCGAGATTAAAATCGAATGTACCGCCTTTACCCTCATGATAAGGAACATTAAGAAAATTTCCCAGTGCCTGGTAAATGCGTTTAATTTCATTCATTGGCGGAAAATGTGTTTCTATCCGCCTTGTTAGGTTTAATTTATCTGAATTGTTCCAAAGTAGGACTGCAAATGAATTTTTACCGTCCCTTCCGGCACGGCCGGCCTCCTGAAAATAAGCCTCAAGAGAATCGGGCAAGTCCATATGAATCACAAAACGCACATCAGATTTGTCAATTCCCATACCAAAAGCATTTGTAGCAACAATTATTCGTGTACTACCCGTTGTCCATAGTTTTTGTTTTTCTGAGCGGATTTCATCTCTAAGCCCTGCATGATAATATTCTGAGAAAATATTATTTTGCATGAGAAAGTCGGAAATTTCACGCGTTTTTTTTCTGTTGCGAACATACACTATACCTGTACCCTTCAAATAATCAACAATTTTCAAAAGCGCCTTAAGTTTGTCTTCGGTTTCGCGTACTGTATATCTTAGATTTTTTCTTTCGAAGTTCATTTTGAATACATTTTTCACCCTGAACTTCAGTTTTTCCATAATATCGTCAACTACTGGAGGAGTTGCCGTTGCCGTAAGGGCTATCAATGGCACGCCAGGAAGGTAGTTGCGTAATTCAGAAATTTTAAGATAGGAAGGGCGAAAATCATAACCCCATTGAGAAATACAATGGGCCTCGTCCACTGCAATAAGGTTTACATTCATTCTTTTTAACCTGGCTAAAAACAAGTCGGTACCCAGCCTTTCGGGCGAAACATACAAAAATGAATAATTGCCATTGATGCAGTTTTCAAAGGCAATATCAATTTCTTCCCGGCTCATCCCCGAATAAATGGCAAGGGCTTTGATTTTCAATTTTCGCAGGCTTTCAATCTGGTCTTTCATCAGAGCTATCAAAGGAGTTACCACAATACAAATGCCGGGACGTGCAAGAGCAGGTACCTGAAAGGTCAGGGATTTTCCTCCACCTGTAGGCATAAGACCAAGGCAATCGTTCCCTGCCGCAACAGTTTTTATGATATCTTCCTGCAAAGGCCTGAAAGTATCAAACCCCCAATATTTTTTCAGAATTTGCCGGTATAAATCCATGAAATTAAATAAAACTTGTAACTATTGGAATTTCAGTCAAATTCTTTGATTCTACAAAACGAAAAGTTAATTTTGCATTCAAAATTTTTCTTTGCACTGCAAATTTAAATTTAATCAAATTAATTAAAAATGTCCTTCCCAAACGATAAAATTAGCGGAGAAGGTTTAACCTTTGATGATGTGCTGCTTATCCCGGCCTATTCAGAAGTTATGCCACATGAAGTAGATATTACTTCGCGTTTTTCCCGAAATATTATTCTTAACAGTCCGGTTGTATCTTCAGCCATGGATACTGTAACAGAAGCAACACTTGCCATTGCTATTGCAAGGGAAGGTGGCATAGGGGTAATCCACAAAAATATGTCGATTGAAGAGCAGTCCCGCCAGGTAAAAGTGGTTAAACGGGCTGAACACGGCATGATTTACGATCCCATTACCATGGAAAAGGATGGTACTGTTGGAGATGCCATAGGACTTATGCGGGAATTTAAAATAGGCGGAATTCCGGTAATTGACAAGGAAGGCATATTAATTGGAATAGTTACCAACAGGGATTTGCGTTTTCAGAACAACATGAAAACGCCTATTCACATGGTTATGACAAAAGAAAATATTATTACAACCTCCCTCTCCACCGACCTTGAAAAAGCTACAGATATTCTCCAAAAATACAAAATTGAGAAACTGCCAGTTGTTGACAGCACCAATAAACTTATTGGATTACTTACTTATAAAGACATTACAAAAATCAAGGACAACCCCATGGCCTGCAAAGATGCAAGGGGCAGATTAAGGGTAGCCGCAGGTATCGGAGTAACTATCGATTCACTTAAAAGGGCTGAAGCCCTTTTAGAAGCAGGTGTAGATGCTATTGTAATTGACACGGCACATGGCCATTCCAAGGGAGTTATTGAACTTCTGAAAAAAATAAAACAACTGCATCCCAAACTTGAATTGGTAGTCGGCAATATTGCAACTGCCGGGGCTGCCATTGCCCTTGCAGAGGCAGGAGCCGATGCAGTGAAAGTGGGAATAGGCCCTGGATCTATTTGTACTACAAGAATCATAGCCGGAGTTGGCGTTCCGCAACTTTCTGCAATTTACGATGTAGCAAAAGCTTTGTCAGGAACAGGTATTCCGCTTATTGCCGATGGAGGAATTCGTTACAGCGGGGATATAGTAAAGGCAATTGCTGCAGGTGCCGATTCTGTTATGGCTGGCTCATTGTTTGCCGGAGTTGATGAATCTCCGGGAGAAACAATTATTTATAACGGAAGAAAATTCAAATCATACCGTGGTATGGGTTCAGTGGAGGCAATGATGCAAGGATCAAAAGACAGGTATTTTCAGGATATGGAAACTGAAATTAGTAAACTTGTTCCTGAAGGTATTTCCGCCCGATTACCTTACAAAGGAACCCTGTCGGAGGTTGTGTATCAATTATTGGGCGGGCTCAGAGCCGGAATGGGCTACTGCGGAGCAATAAACATTGAAAAATTGAAGCAGGCCAGGTTTATGAGAATTTCTCATTCAGGTCTTCTTGAAAGCCATACACATGACGTAACAATTACCAGCGAAGCGCCTAATTACACCAGATAATAACAGAAAATTTCTTGTGTTTGCAGGTTTAACCATTAAAAATAGTCCCTACTCCTATTACGAAACATACTCCCGAAAATATTACTGATTAAAATGGATAAAGCAGCGAAACTATTATTTTTATTGCCATTATTGGCGTTGCTTTCCATTAAACAAGCAAATTCAAATGTAATTACCCCTGGCATTAAGGAAAATCACGGCAGGAAAATTCCTGTACAGGAGATGGAGAGGTTTTTCAATAAATTTGGGTCTATGACCGAAAAAACAATGCCTGAAGATTATTTATTAATGTCTGTTGGTTTTTATCCTTATTTTGGTGGTTCCGAAGAAATAAAACTACACTTCAATTACCTATTTCTTGAGGAGGCAAAAAGTTTTGATCGGCAACCCGCTAATCTGAATGTTACAAACAACAAGGCTGGGTTCTTGTTTAAGCACCATACCGATAAAAAATATTTCTGCCGGAATCTTCCCTCAGGTTTTATGAGAATAATTGAATCTGAGTCAACTCCCACCCTTTCTCTCTTTACAGGGAAATATGTTCCCATGTTTGTAAAACAGATTTTTGCACCTGATTATTTCGTTATGATAAAATGCAGAAAATCATGCAAAACTCCGACCGAATTTAATGAAGGATTACCTGATTGCATTAAAGTATTCCATGTGGAATGCCTTCCCGAAGCAAATCCTGATAATTTGACTTCAGGCAAAAACCCCACGCCCGGTGAGCACAAATTATTTTATATAAAAAACAAGAAACATTACAATCGTTGTAAAAGTTTGCATATCGAACTGGTTAATTACATGGATATTCCCGAAATTGCCGAAATTTATCAAATTAATTCCACTGCAATTTGTAGAAAATATTCCGTGTTTGCACCCGTTAATAACAATAACAGTACGTTTGGCATTAGAGAAATTTCAATAATCAGCTCGGTCTTCGTTAAAGAATATAATCCAAGGCCTATAAAATTATTTGAAAAGCATGTTTTGCAAATTTGAAAATATAATATTGAGGAAGATTTTAATCAAAAATATTCTCCCTGACTTAAACTTGCAGCATGATCAATTCTTATTTTCTGAAATAATTAGAAAAACGATTGATAAAATCAATGATTACAAAACTTAGAGGTATTTAAATAAAATCGTATTAACTGCTCCCCTGAATAAACAAAACAATAAAAATCGAATTAAAGTGAGACAAATATTTGTACTAAGCCTATTTCTGACAGTTTTTATCAGCAGTTGCGGTAATTTTAACAATAAACCAAAACAAATTCCTATAGCAAAGGTTTTTAATAAAAATCTTTACCAGAGCGATTTGGCTGAAATAATTCCGCAGAATATTTCACCTCAGGACAGTATCTCAATGGCTAATAAATTCATAAACAATTGGATAAGAAAGGAATTGATGTTGAGAAAGGCCGAGCTTAACCTTTCTGAAAGAGAGAAAAATTTTGAAAAACAAATAGCTGATTATCGGACATCGCTTATTATTTTCAAATACCAGCAACAATTGTTAAATCAAAAACTCGATACAGTTGTATCAAAAATTGAAATTCAAAATTATTATGACCAGAATAGCCCCAATTTTATTCTTAACCAAATTGCAATAAGGGCATTTTTTATCAAAGTTCCCCTGAATGCTCCAAATATTAACCAAATAAAATTATGGAGCAGAAATGAACGAGATATACACCATCTTGAAAGTTACGCTAAGCAGTATGCCGTCATTTATGATTATTTTAATGACGATTGGATTTATTTTGACCATCTTTTAAAGGAAATTCCAATTACAATTACCGATCAGGAACGGTTTTTGAGAAATAATCCTTATGTTGAAGTCGTAGATTCTCTATATTACTATTTTGCAGGTATAAAGGAGTTTAAGCTAATTGGTTCACGTATTCCATTATCTTTGGTAGAAGAAAATATCAAAAATACTATAATAAAAAAAAGGAAATTGGATTTTTTGCAGAATCTTGAAATAAACCTTTACAACGAAGCTCTATCAAAAAACCTATTTGAAATATACTAATTAATTTTTAACCATACCATGTTTTACAAATATTTAACAATTTCGGTTTTATTCTTCCTCAGTATTTTAAATTTGACCCCTCAGTCTTTTGTTATCGACAGGGTGGTTGCAATTGTCGGAAAAAATACTGTACTCCTGTCGGATGTTGAAAACCATGTATTGCAAATGACCGCACAGAGAATACCTGTACGCGCCAATACACGTTGCCAGGTTTTTGAGAGTTTGCTGGAACAAAACCTAATGCTTAATCAGGCAATTATTGACAGTATCATAGTTTCAGAAACAGATGTAGATATGGAAATGAACAAAAGATTGCAATTTTTTATACGACAGATTGGTTCTGAACAGGCTTTGGAGGAATACTACGATAAAAGTGTTCTCGAAATAAAGGAAGATCTTAGGAATGTTATTCGTGATCAATTAGTTACCAATGAAGTCCAAATGACCATTACCGGTAATATAAATGTTACCCCTTCTGAAGTTAAAAGTTTTTTTAACAACTTGCCTGCCGACAGCTTACCTATGGTAAATTCGCAGGTCGAGCTCAGGCAAATTGTCAAGTACCCTGAATATAGCGAATTAGAAAAATTTGAAATAAAGGAGCGGCTTAATCAACTCCGACAAAGAATTATTGCCGGCTCCGACTTTTCAACAATGGCAATTCTATACTCACAGGATCCGGGAACGGCTAGAAGAGGTGGAGAATTGGGTTTTGTTTCCAGAGCAGATTTAGTTCCTGAATTTGCCAATGTTGCCTTTTCTCTAAGGGATAACAGAGTTTCCCATGTTTTTGAAACAGAATTTGGCTACCATATTGTTCAATTAATTGAACGTCGTGGAGAACAGGTTAATGTAAGACACATTCTTATGGTTCCGGCAGCTTCGGCTGAAGCCCGTGAAAAGGCTGTAAATCAACTCGACAGTATTGCTCAGGCAATACGTACTGAAGATATTACTTTTCGTTTAGCTGCTGTAAAATACACTGATGACAAGAACACCAGAATGAGCGGCGGATTGAAAATAAATCCCAATACAGGTTCGTCAAGATTTGAATTAGATGAGCTTGACCCGGCTGAATATATAGCAATAAGAAATTTACAAATCGGCGAAATTTCAAATACCTTCGAAACTAGGGACGAGAAAGGCAAACCGGTTTTCAAAATCCTTTACCTTGTTTCCCAAACAAAACCACAGCGGGCCAACCTTCGCGATAACTACAATGTTATTAAGGAAATGGCACTGATGGATAAAAGAATGAGGATACTGGGTGCATGGATCAAGGATAAACAACAGAAAACTTATATTCGTATTTTGGATAATTCGTTCAGCAGTTGCGAATTTAAATATCCGGGATGGCAAAAATAATTTACCGGAAATTGTGGTATTAATAAGTAATATATTAAGTTAAAGTTAATTATGAAAAATTCCATAATTTCACAAACTATTTCAAAAAACCCAATAAGCAAAGCTTAATTCTAAACTTAGCCTGCACTCGTTAATGGTAAACTCAGGAAAGCAGATTAATTTTAAGGGAAGAAGGGATGACAATTTAAAATAATTATGTACAGAAATCTGAAAATTAGTATCTCCATATTATTTATTCTGGGTATTGGATTAGAAGCATTAAATCAACAACCGGCACGACGGGTCGAAGTTTTACATGCAAACTCTTTGGAGTATGATATTTCGTTGGGGGAAGGTGTAAGAAGGCTCATTGGAGATGTTAGAATCAGACATGATGATGTTTACATGTCTTCTGACAGCGCTCATATCCATGAATTGGAAAATTTGGTTCTCGCCTATGGAAACGTCCATTTCAATCAAGGTGATACAATTCACCTTTACGGTGATTTTGTTCAGTATAACGGTTTTACTCGGCTGGGCGAAGTAAGGAATAATGTTAGACTGGTTGATAAGGAAACCACTTTGACAAGCCCCCAATTGGATTTTGACCTAAACAGGAATTTAGTCATATTCTCGCAAGGTGCCATAATACAGAATGCCGAAAGTAGGCTGGAAAGTTTAAGAGGATATTATTTTACGCGTGAAAATGATTTTTTTTTCAGTGAAAATGTTGTAGTAACACACCCTGACTACAAAATTTATTCCGATTCCCTGCAATTCAATACTGAATCAGAAATTATCACTTTCCACGGGCCAACCAGAATAACATCGGATGATTTTAATTCCTATTCCGAAAAGGGATGGTATAATCAAAAAACTGACCAGATAAAATTCGTCCAAAATGCATCTATAGTTAATGAAAGTCAGATTTTAAGAGGCGACAGCATTTTTTATGACAGAGCGGGCGAATTTGGACGGGCAATAAATCAGGTAGTAGTAAGAGACACTATCGAAAACATATTACTGAAAGGAAATTTTTTGCAGTTCTACAGAAGTCCTGAAAGGATGATGATTACAGGGCAGGCAGAGTTTATTCAGGTAACAGATGGGGACTCACTGTTCTTACACGCCGACACATTAAGGTCTGTAACACCTGAAGGAGAGGATTACCGTATTTTGAAGGCTTACAACAATGCCAGATTTTTTAAAAGTGATATTCAGGGAAAATGCGATTCATTGGTATATAATTTTCGCGATTCGATTATTCATATGTTTGTAGAACCGGTTTTATGGTTCGAAAACTCTCAACTTACTGCATACACAATTCATTTGTACACAAAAAACCGTAAAATGGATTACATGCATATGCCTTCAGATGCCTTTATGGTTTCCTATGAGGGCAATGGCATGTTCAATCAGGTAAAAGGGAAAGAATTGTCGGGTTATTTTAATGAAGGAAGATTAAGCCACTTTATTGTGACAGGAAATGTAGAAACCATTTATTATATCTTTGAAGAAACCGAAAATACCGAAGAACTTATAGGGGTTAATAAGGCCTCCAGTCAGCAGTTAGTAATACGCATAAAAGATAATAAACCCGAAGAAATTGTTTTCCTTGCCAGCCCTGAAGGAACATTATACCCACCCGGCTACCTTTCGGAACAGGAAGTATTGCTACAGGAATTTAAGTGGTTTGATGAAATAAGACCTAAAAACAGAAAAGATATTTTCAGGCGGTAAATTGTTAACTTTAATATTCGTCCTCGTTAAAAAAGAAATCATCCTTACTTGGGTAGTCAGGCCAAATATCTTCTATACTTTCGTAAATTTCTCCTTCGTCTTCAATTTCCTGAAGGTTTTCAATTACCTCAAGCGGCGCACCCGACCTTATAGCGAAGTCGATTAATTCATCCTTAGTCGCTGGCCAAGGAGCATCTTCAAGTTTTGACGCAAGTTCAAGTGTCCAGTACATATCCCTAATTTGAATTTAAATCTAAATTATTTTAATTTTTAAAAAGTTGCGCAAATATAAAAATAAAAATATATTTTACAACTTCGGCCTCCATTTAATTTCTTCACTACTTTTTTCGTTTGAAATTTTTCTGGATAATACAAAAAAATAATCTGAGAGTCTGTTAAGATATTTAATCACTAATGCATCAACAGCATGTTCCTGTGCAAGGTAAAGCGTTTTTCTCTCGGCGCGTCTGCAAATACTTCGAACTACATGGCAAATTGAAACAGCTGGATGCCCTCCGGGTAGAATAAAAGTTGTAAGCGGGGCAAGACTGCTCTCCATTTCATCAATTGCCTTTTCCAATACCTCTACGTCAATTTCAGATAATTGTGGGAGTTTTACATCACAATTTTCACAATCGCTTGCCAGTATGGAGGCACAAATCATTAATTTATCCTGAATGGCTATAAGTAACTGTTTGTAATGCGAACTTATTTCCTGGTCACGCAGCAAGCCAACAAAAGATATTAATTCATCAACTGTACCATACGCCTCGATTCGAATATGAAACTTAGGAACGCGGGTACCTCCGATAAGGGAGGTGGTGCCCGAATCCCCTGTTTTAGTATATATCTTCATTCGATTGAATATTAATGAATTTCTTCGGGAACAATCACATGGCCTTTTATAGGATTGGGGTTTTTATAGTCATTTTCAACTTCTCCGTCACGCAAACGTATTATCCTGTGCGTATGTTTTGCAATTTCCTCTTCGTGAGTAACAACAATAATAGTGTTTCCTTTATCATGAATTTCGGCAAATAGATTCATAATATCAATAGATGTTTTTGAATCGAGGTTTCCGGTAGGTTCGTCAGCTAAAATAATTGACGGAGAATTCACCAGTGCCCGTGCCAATGCAACTCGTTGTCGCTGCCCTCCCGATAATTCATTCGGACGGTGATTCATTCTATCGCCCAGGCCTACACTTTCCAATACCTCAATGGCTCTCTCCATTCTGTCCTGTTTTGATAGTCCGGCATAGATTAAGGGTAACATAACATTTTCAAGGCCCGTATATCGCGGTAACAAATTAAAGGTTTGAAAAACAAAGCCAATCTCCTTGTTCCTTATTTCAGCCAAGCGGTTATCTTCCATTAAGCTTACATCGGTGCCGTTAAGTATGTAATTGCCAGAAGTAGGGGTGTCAAGACACCCGATGATATTCATTAGCGTGGATTTCCCTGAGCCGGATGGCCCCATAATGGCTAAATATTCATTCTTTTTAATATCCAAAGATACAGAACGCAATGCTCTTACTATAATAGATCCTACTTTATAGTTCTTTACAATTTGATTTAATGTAATTATTTTTTCCATTATCATTATGAATTAAAAGATTTTAAAGGATTCCGAAATTAGTTTATAATTGGGTAAAACGAAAACTGTTCATTTATTTTTTTAAAATTTTAACACTATATGTTGTTTAGCAACCTCTTTTTTGAAAAAAACGATCCCGACCTTAAACAAATCTAAACTGATTGTTACGCTCTGATCGGCAACAATATATTTCCAGGCTTCTTCCATTCCCTCCGACCAACGAATATCATCAAAAACAAATATGGAAGACTCAGTGGCATGTAAAGACACTTTATCAAATAAACTGATAGTCATTTCCTTAGTGTGACACCCATCGAAATATGCAAAATCAATTTTTTCTTCAATCAATTTATCGTTTTTAATAAGCTTACCGAACTCTCCGTGAATAATTTCAATATTTAAAAGACCCAATGAATCGAATAATCCTTTTGCATGGTCAGCCAATGCCCTGGAACCCTCAATGGTAATTACCTTTGCAGTTGGGGCCGCCATAGCTAAATAAATGGTCCCCAATCCAAACGAAGTGCCAAATTCCAATATGGTTTTAGGCTGAAAAAAACGAACCAATCTGAATAACAATTCTCCATATTTTGGTTTTGTCGCAACATTCCGTACCAGTCCACGCAATGTGATGCCGGAATTTTTTGAAAAAACGGAACCTGCACCAAAATCATCTCGTTGCAATGTTTCCTTACTTGAATAATAAAAAGAACGCGATTTGTTTATAATGACAAATTCCCCAAACTTTTTTTTATCATTGAAAACTGCAGTAACTAATTTGAAAACAAAAGGAGAATGAATCCCATGTCCCTTAAGGTTTTTAGCAGTCAGTAAATAAATTATATATTTCAAAAAAAGTTTAAATGAAAACATATTTAAATACTTCTGAAATTCTAAACAAGTTTAATTTGAGTAAAAAAAATAAGTTTTACGATATTTACAAAAATTATCATTTTCATGGTTCATCTTCTTAAGAGTGAAATTCAGTATTTGCCGGGTGTAGGTCCCAAACGGGCAGAATTATTTAATAAAGAACTTAATATTTACACTTTTGAAAACCTGCTCTATTATTTCCCCTATAAGTATATAGACCGTACCCGTTATTACAAAATTTCAGAAATTCAGACAGATTTACCCTACATTCAGTCTATTGGTCAAATTTCATTTACTGAAATTACAGGGGCAGGCCATAAAAAAAGATTAATCGCTCATTTTACCGACGGAACAGGCAGTATTGAGTTGGTATGGTTCAAAGGATTAAAATGGATTCGCGATAGTCTTAAACCCGGAGTGCAGTACCTTATCTATGGAAAGCCATCAGTCTTTAATAATAAAATAAATATTGTTCATCCTGAAATTGAGAAACTATCAAAGGTTGAAAAAAATATAAATTCATCACTTCAGGGGTTCTACAATACAACAGAAAAACTTAAAAATCATTTTATTACCTCCCGCATTATACAGAAGATGGTTATGCAGGTATTTAGGCTTGTTCATGGTAAATTACCTGAAACATTGCCGGAATGGTTTATAAAACAGATGAATCTGTTGTCAATCAATGAGGCCCTCCTGAACATTCACTTCCCTGAAAGTACCGATAGTCTTCAAAAAGCAGAACTCAGACTAAAGTTCGAAGAACTTTTTTACATTCAGTTAGCAATATTACGGCTTAAAGTTAACCGCGAACAATTTGTTAAAGGATATACATTTAAAATAGTTGGTGAAGCATTTAACCAATTTTTTCATAAGAATCTTCAATTCGAATTAACAAATGCTCAAAAACGGGTAATAAAAGAAATCAGAAAAGACCTTGGCTCAGGAAAGCAAATGAACCGTTTATTGCAGGGAGATGTAGGCAGTGGTAAAACTCTGGTGGCTCTCATGTGTATACTTATTGCAATAGACAACGGTTTTCAGGCTTGTATTATGGCGCCAACCGAAATTCTTGCAAACCAGCACTATTTAACGCTAAGTGAATTTCTTCACGGTTTACCGGTAAAGGTTGAACTGCTAACAGGTTCTTCAAAAAAATCTCATCGAAATTTGGTACATCAACGTCTTTTAAGCGGTGAACTGAACATACTAATTGGCACACATGCCCTAACCGAAGAAATCGTACAGTTCAACAATCTGGGATTAGTAGTAATTGATGAGCAACATAAATTTGGAGTTGCCCAAAGGGCAAAAATGTGGCTAAAAAATGCAATGCCACCGCATGTTTTAGTTATGACAGCTACGCCTATTCCCCGAACCCTTGCAATGACAATTTACGGCGACCTTGATGTCTCGGTAATAGATGAACTACCTCCCGGCCGAAAACCGATTAAAACAATTCACTTTACTGAGAGCCAGCGTTTAAAATTAAATGGTTTTATCGCTAAACAAATTGATATAGGAAGGCAAATCTATATAGTTTACCCTTTAATAAAGGAGTCGGAAAAGATGGATTATCTTGCACTTGAAGAAGGATATCATCAATTGGTGCAGGCATTCCCCCCCCCGAAATATGTTGTGAGTATGGTACATGGGCAACTAAAAAATGAAGAGAAAGAATTTGGAATGAAACTTTTTCTTGAAAAAAAATCACATATCATGATTGCCACAACAGTAATTGAAGTAGGAGTAAACATTCCAAATGCAACAGTAATGGTTATAGAAAGCGCCGAAAGATTTGGATTATCTCAGTTGCATCAGCTAAGAGGCCGGATTGGAAGAGGTGCCGATCAATCATACTGCATATTGATAACTTCTTTCAAACTTAATCAGGATGCAAGGCGTCGAATAGAAACTATAGTTAGAACATACGACGGTTTTGAAATTGCCGAAGCTGATCTCAAATTAAGAGGACCCGGAGATCTTGAAGGGACCCAACAAAGCGGCGTACCTTACGATTTAAAAATTGCCAATCTGGCGCGAGATGGTCAACTTCTTCAACTCGCAAGAGACAAAGCAAATGAATTGCTAAATTCGGATCCGAACCTTGAAAAAAACGACAATGAAATATTTCGTAAACAGCTCATAGAAAAAAGGCAACAGCAGGAAAATTGGGCAAAAATAAGTTAAACAAAACTCACTGCCTCCTGGCAAGATTAGAAGATAATCCAAAATTTCATTTACATTTTTCATCTGCAAAAACTATTTCCCTAAATTTTTTCCCATGTAGGTTTCTGGGCGTTCCTACCCTCCCTATTTGTCAAAACTACTGTCATATCTACCTGCGCCATTTGTTATACCGGAAAAGCATAAAACTAAAAATTGAACAACAACAAGGATTTTGCATTCGGATTTGCCGCAGAATTATCCTAAATTTGGTACGTGTTGGTCCTTTCTTTCGGTAGCTTCAAAAGAAAGACCAATTTATTTTTTAATATAAGGCATGACTCGCGAAACTTCCTTTAAGCAAACTAAACTATCAGCTATGTTTTCCCGATATACTTTTAATTAAGATTGAGTCAACAGGGGTTACTTAGAATGAATATAAATTTAAATTACTAACTTTCAAATAAAAAACAAGATTAATTTTGTACACAAAATTACATTTGTAAGTTTAATTTTTAATTAATCCTTATGAGCAGTGCTAATACGGTGTGTCATCCCGGAATTGTTCAAGCTATTGAACAATCAATGATTAGGGTGAGTATACTATCGAAGTCTGCATGTGGCTCGTGTAATGTTAAAGGGCTATGTTCACTTAGTGAATCTGAGGAGAAAACCATTGATATTTACGGGGCACAAAATACCGGGAGTTTTGCAATTGGCGATAAGGTAGAGGTAATAATGCAGTCTTCAAAAGGGATGAAAGCGATGTTTCTCGGATACATTCTTCCATTTATTCTTGTATTCTTAACACTGATATTACTTATATCCTTTACAGGAAACGAGATGCTTGCAGGCTTAATTTCCCTGGCAGTTCTTGCTCCATACTATATTTTACTTTATTTTTTTGGAAGCGTACTTAAAAAAACTTTTTCATTTACGCTTAGAAAAATTATTAATCAATAACTGATGAGTCCAACTATTTTATATTCAATAATTTCGCTCAGCATAACAGGTACGCTTGCTGCGGTTATCCTGTATTTTATTGCTCAAAAATTCAAAGTTTTTGAAGATCCTAGAATTGACGATATTGAACATATTTTACCGGGCGCCAATTGTGGCGGATGCTCAGTTCCGGGCTGCCGGGCCTTTGCCGAAGCTCTTGTAAAAGCCGATGATATTTCGGAATTATATTGCCCTGTGGGCGGAAATGAGACAATGGCATTGGTTGCAAAAATCCTTGGCAAGGAAGTAGCCGTCAAAGACCCGCTGGTAGCTGTAGTCAGGTGCTCTGGCACACCCGAACACAGGCCAAAAACAAATATTTACGATGGGGCATCTTCATGCGCTGTAATTCATTCGCTTTACACCGGCAGCACAGGTTGCCCACACGGATGCCTTGGTGAGGGCGATTGCGTTGTGGTTTGCAAATTCGATGCAATTTACATGAACCCAATCACTGGCCTTCCCGAAGTAATTGACGCTAAATGTACGGCCTGCAATGCATGTGTTATAGCCTGCCCCAGAGCTATAATTGAACTAAGAAAAAAAAACAAAAAAGACCGTAAAATATATGTTTCCTGTATCAACAGGGAAAAAGGAGGAATAGCAAAAAAGAACTGTGCAGTTGCATGTATAGGTTGCGGAAAATGCGTAAAAGTATGTGCATTTGATGCGATTACCATGGAAAATAATCTGGCCTATATTAATCCGGTTAAATGCACACTTTGCCGTAAATGTGCTCCCGAATGCCCTACAAATGCGATTCTTGAAATCAACTTTCCCAAAAAAAAGGTAGAAAACCCGGATGTTAAGGCTGAAGTGTAAATTTTAATTGATAAATCAGGAGGTTAAGTGTGCTAAAAACATTTCCAAAAGGAGGAATTCATCCCGAAGAAAATAAACTATCTGCATCGAACCCTATAAGGGTTATACCATTACCATCAATAGTGTACATACCCATTCAACAGCATATAGGTACTCCCGCCAACCCTTTGGTAAGCAAAGGCGACAAAGTTAAGGTGGGAAGCCTTATTGCAAAATCGGAAGGCTTTATATCAACCAATATCCACAGTTCTGTATCCGGAACAGTTGTAAAAATTGATGAGGTGATTGACAGCAGTGGTTACCGACGACCCTGCGTCGTAATATCCGTCCAGGGCGATGAATGGGAAGAATCCATAGACCGTTCATCCGGGTTGAAAGTTGAAAATACTCTGACCGGACCCGAAATTATTGGAAAAATTCATGAGGCAGGTATTGTTGGCCTGGGAGGCGCTGCATTTCCCACTCATATCAAATTTGTTGTACCTAAAAATAAAAAAGCTGACGTACTTATCATAAATGGAGTGGAATGCGAACCCTTTCTTACTTCGGACCACAGGCTAATGATGGAAAATGGAGAAGAAATCATGGTTGGTATCACACTTATGATGAAGGCTATGAATGTAACCAGGGCGATAATAGGAATCGAAAATAATAAATCGGATGCGATAGCCTATCTTTCAGCGCTTGCAAAAAAATATCATGGAATCGAAGTATGTGCATTAAAAGTAAAATATCCTCAAGGTGGTGAAAAACAACTTATCAAAGCATTAATTAACCGTGAAGTTCCTTCAGGGCATCTGCCAATTGAAGTTGGAACAATTGTACATAACGTAGGTACTGCTTTTGCTATTTATGAGGCAATTCAAAAAAATAAACCTCTTTTTGAAAGAGTTATTACGATAAGCGGAAAATCTGTATCAAAACCCTCAAACTTTTGGGTTCGTATAGGCACTGCCATCTCGGTTGTAATTGAAGCAGCCGGCGGAATGCCACAAAATACAGGCAAGGTTATTAACGGAGGCCCAATGATGGGAAAGGCCTTGAATAATGTAGAAGCACCGGTTACCAAAGGAACTTCAGGAATTATTCTGATACCCGATGAGGACTCAACAAGACCCGAAAAATTGACTTGTATTCGTTGTGCAAAATGCGTGAGTATTTGCCCTATGGGGTTAGAGCCATATCTTTTAATGACGCTTACGGAAAAAACCATGTGGGAAAGATTAGAGAACGATCGTGTACTTGACTGCATGGAATGCGGCTCCTGCAGTTATATTTGTCCCTCAGGCAGGCCTCTGCTCGATTATATACGACTTGGAAAATCCTCTGTAAGTAAAATCATCAGAAAAAGAAAACAATAAACAAAATGGACAAATTAATTACAGTTTCACCATCTCCGCATATATATACCAATGAATCTGTAAAACGATTGATGTTTGGAGTGGTTTTTGCGCTCTTACCCGCTCTGGCAGTGTCGGTTACTTTTTTTGGAATTGGTGCAATTATCGTGACAATGGTCGCAATAATTTCTTGTATTGGTTTCGAATACCTTATACAAAAATTTATTTTAAAGCAAAAACACTCTATTTCTGATGGTTCTGCATTAGTGACCGGATTGCTGCTTGCATTTAATTTACCTTCAAACCTCCCATGGTGGATTGTTGTTATAGGAAGTTTTGTGGCTATTGCTATGGCAAAAATGTCGTTTGGCGGGCTTGGAAATAATCCTTTCAATCCGGCGCTTATAGGCCGTGTGTTTTTGCTAATCTCCTTCCCTGTACAAATGACCTCGTGGCCCATACCAATTGTATCGAGGCTTGAATATGCTGATGCTACAACCGGCGCCACTCCTCTTGCCATAATGAAAGAAGGTTTAGGAAGTGGACAGAGCGTTTCAACTGTTTTGGAAAATTTACCTACTCACTTTGAACTTTTAATTGGGAAAGTCGGAGGAAGCTTGGGAGAAGTCGGTGCTCTGGCGCTTATTATAGGAGGCATATATATGTTAATAAGAAAAATTATTACCTGGCATATACCTGTTTCAATAATATTCACAATCACCGTTTTTACGGGCATCCTATGGTTAATCAATCCCGAACAAAATGCAGATCCCTTATTTCATTTGCTAACAGGTGGTATTATGCTTGGCGCCATATTTATGGCCACCGATTATGTAACCTCCCCAATGACACCTAAAGGAATGTGGATATACGGAGTTGGTATAGGAATTATTACTGTAGCAATCAGGGTTTTTGGAGCTTACCCAGAAGGCATTTCATTTGCCATTTTAATTATGAATTCTATTGTCCCTTTAATTAATACTTATGTTAGACCCAAAAGGTTCGGAGAGGAGGTAAAAAATGGCTAAAATAGAATCCTCTTTTTTTAATATGGTACTTGTCCTTTTCCTGGTAACTTTTATTTCGGCTACCGCACTTGGTTTTATTTATGAAATAACAAAGGACCCTATTGAAATTGCAAGACTGGAAAAGAAAAACGAAGCCATAAGAGCCGTAGTCCCTGAATTTAATAATTCTCCTACCCTCGAATCTTACAGAATGATTGCCGAAGGCGGTGAATTGATTTTTTATCCTGCAAAAATGAATGGTGAACTGGTTGGAACCGCAGTTGAAACATTCTCACATAGAGGTTTTAGCGGAACAATCAGATTGATGGTAGGATTTTTACCTGATGGTACCATTTACCGAATTGAAGTTCTTGAACACCGGGAAACGCCAGGGCTCGGAGATAAAATGGAGTCCGGAAAATCCGACTTCAGCCTTCAATTTAAAAATCAACACCCTGATACTTTTCGTCTGAAGGTAAAAAAGGACGGAGGAGATGTGGATGCCATAACTGCCTCAACAATAAGCTCTCGAGCTTATTGCGAGGGAGTTCAATTAGCATTTGACAAATATATGAAAGGAGAAAAGCAATGAGTCAGGTAAAAAATTTTACTCGAGGAATTTTTAAGGAAAATGCTGTTTTTGTTCTTATGCTGGGCTTGTGTCCGGCACTCGGAACAACTACTTCAGCCCTTAACGGATTGGGAATGGGCTTGGCAACCACTTTTGTTTTGGTTATGTCTAACCTTGTAATCTCTTTAGTTAAAAATGTAATTCCGAACAAGGTCCGTATTCCTGCCTTTATTGTTATTATTGCTTCATTTGTTACCATGGTAGATTTGGTAATGGAAGGTTTTCTTGCCCCCCTGCATGAACAACTTGGTCTTTTTATTCCACTAATAGTGGTGAATTGTGTCGTTCTGGGGCGAGCCGAAGCTTTTGCCTCTAAAAACAACATTTTATCCTCAGTAGCTGACGGGGTTGGAATGGGTCTAGGTTTTTCTTTAGCACTAACATTGCTTGGAGGAGTCAGGGAACTGCTTGGAAGTTATTCTCTTTTTAATATTCAGTTTATTAAAGCCGATGGTATGCTGGTATTTATTCTTGCACCCGGAGCTTTTTTAGCACTTGGTTATATTATTGCGCTTGTAAACAAGCTAAACAAAAGTAAAAAACAATAAATTATGGAATACATAATAATCGTTATATCGGCTATACTGGTTAACAACATTGTTTTTGCCCAGTTTTTAGGCCTTTGTCCATTATTTGGAGTTTCCGGGAAAATTTCCACTGCCATAGGAATGGGGGGCTCTGTTACGTTTGTTATGACACTTGCAACCATCGTTACTTATTTGATTTACAATTTTATATTACTCCCTTTCGAAATTGGATACCTTCAAACAATTATATATATTCTGGTTATTGCATCGCTGGTGCAAATGGTCGAAATAATTTTGAAAAAGGTAAGCCCTCCTCTCTACCAGGCCTTGGGCGTATTTCTTCCACTTATAACCACAAACTGTGCTATTCTCGGTGTGGCCATTCTGATAATTCACAGAGACTTTAACCTTATGCAAAGTGTGGTTTTTTCGATTTCCACTGCCGCCGGATTTACCCTTGCACTTATTATACTTGCAGGAATCAGGGAACAGTTGGAACTTATGAATATTCCAAAAGGATTAAAAGGCAACCCTATAATTTTAATTACAGCTGGGCTTTTAGCACTTGCTTTCATGGGGTTTGCCGGTATTGTTTAATTATTTCTAATTTCAACCCCAAGATATTCAGGTTAATTTAATTGACGATACCATTAGCATTATTCGTATTTTTAAATGGATGTTTGCCGGTGCATAAAGGAAATTTCCAGATAAATTTAGTTTGTTGTCTTGTTCAATTTATTGAAAACCTTTTAACCAGACACACTAAACTGGACGTTTACCTTTATTAAGTACTAATTAAGCTTTAGGTATTTACAAATAAAAAACCCCGCACAATGAACGGGGTTTAAATATTCTCAATCAGTAAATTCTTATTGATTCTTCTGATATCTGTTGTCTCTTCTATTACCAAAGCTACTGCCGCCGCGGTTAAAATTACCACCGCCGCCACCTTCTGTCTTAGGGCGAGCTTTGTTTACAGTAATCTCACGATTATTTACAGTTTTACCGTTAAGTGCTTCAATGGCTTCCTGAGCTTCTGCATCATTATCCATTTCAACAAAACCAAAACCTTTACTACGACCAGTAAATTTGTCAGTAACAATTTTTACAACTGATACTTCACCAAATTCTTCAAATAGTTCCTTAAGTTGATCCTCAGTCAAATGATAGTCAACATTACCTACATAAATGTTCATAAAAAATAAAAAAATTAATTAATAAGTTTTGCAAAGGTATAAATAATGTTTGGATAATGCATACATTTAGAACAAAACTATTAAAATAATTGAGTGATTCTAAACTTTTAAAAATAAGCGCGGATATTTTTAACCGCCCTTATAGCTCTATATCAATAAATTAACATCAAAACTTCTCAAGCTTATAAAATTGAATTTCTGGCTTTTTATACCAAAAACACATTCAAAAAAAATAATTCAGATAAAATAATAGAAATAAAATAAATCAATTCCGTCGTAAATAAATTTCAATGAAAATACAATACTTCTTTCCGTTATAACTCCGTTTTCAAAAAATAAACCTTGTAAATAATTTTGAAAGAAATAATTAGGATTTCCTCAAAATATTTAACAATACACTTTTATAAGTTGAATTTCACAGGCGGGTATAGTCGGATAAAAGCAATCAAATTTTAAAGTGACAGTTAATTTAGCCATTTCTATTACGGCTTTTTTGATAATTATCGTAATAATATCTGTCCATTTTTATATAATCACAGCAATTTCGCGGGTTCCTACAAATACCCTTAAACTCGCAATATTTTCTTCGTATGATTACGTTGTTTTATTTCGGGAACACTAAATCAAATGTGAATAAACAAATAAACTTACTAAAGGTTGCGTAAGCACAATGGGTTTTTTAAGGCAGCTTCTCCGTGAGTACTAAATAAAACTGCTGACTAAGGCCAGACACTGGCTACAATTCCGGTCAATTAGATTATTCAAGGCGGGTTGCTATACGGGAGTGGTATTTTCCCAAGTCCCGGATACACCTTTTTTGTTATTAACTTACACCATGGGGCAAAAATTAGAACACCATAGTTGCTCGAAATCCTAACATCCTGGGTGCCCCGGGAATAAAAGTGGGTACCCCGAACATGGCTCCGGTATTCCCTGCGCTTATCACGTATTGCTCGTTCAACAGGTTTCTTCCTGTTAAGGCAAAGGTTAGATTCAAATTTGTAAATTCAAGGCCAACCCTTCCGTTTATAAGACCATAGGCTCCCTGGTAGAGATTTGGCGTGTTGGCATCTTCAAACCAAACGTGGCTCTTAAAGGTGTAAGTGGGCACTAAAAATGCGTTAAGGTTGTCGGTTAGCTTAATATTGCCGGCGAAACCAACCGCAAAACTATGCTCAGGTGTGAGCCGGAACGAGTTTCCGGCATATTCCTGCGGGTTCCCATAGCTGTCGGTGTCATCAAAGGTTGCATTTATCCATGCATAATTGCCAAAAATATCAAGGTTGCCTAAAATAGCCGCCCTTACAGTTGTTTCCAGGCCAAAAGAGGTAGCCTTGCCAGCATCTTTTATAAGGTAATTCATTTCGGTTTGATCCCATGTAGTTGTCTGAAAATTGCTGTAAAGCTGGTAAAACACGCCTGCATCGAACCAGAACCCCTGTATGGCCGACCATTTAAAACCTGCGTCGAAGCTATGCACTATTTCCCGGCTCATTGTTTCACTGTTGCCTTCCCTGTCGAACTGTATTACTTCTGGCCTCCGCCCGCGGGCATAACCCAAAAAAACGTTTGAATAAGAGTTGAAATCGTATTTCAGGTTAGCCCTCCAGGTGAGAGAGAGAAAATTTTCCCTTACCTCGGTAAACGCAACCGGCCTGAAAAACAGATTTGGAGCGCTACCGGTGAGAAATCCTAAAACAGATGGGCTTCCGGCTGTCATCATCGATTCGTTTCCCACTTTGAATTGTTCACGGGTAGCTCTCAAACCGCCCGTAAAGCTAAGGCCGGGAGCAAGCCTCCATGTGGCATCCGCGACAAAATCTAACGCCTGGTTTATCGCACTACTTCGGTTCTCTTCCTCGTGATGAACAGGCAGGGGCATTCCTGCCAGCGGGCCTAAGGCGGGGTTGTTGGGTAAGTTAGTTATCGGGTAAGCGTTACCATCAGGGGCTATCAGTAAATGTGGCATCTGTAAAAACAGATAGGCCATGTGCTGCTCGTTGGGGCCGAACCAATACAGCTGTTTCACGTTCTCGCGCCAATAACTTGCACCTAAAAACCCACTAATGTTACTTCTCACGGAAAAGTTATACCGTACCTCTTGCGAAAACTGGTCGACTTTTACCGACTCGGCCATGTCGATGGCCGGTGCCCGCGTTCCATCACCGTCCCAACGCGAGTTAGACGAGTTATTGATAACCGAGGTTATTGAACTTAAGAAATTGTTTTCATCAAGGTATTGCCTCATATCCAGGGATGCAACAAGCACATCACGTTTATTGTGAAGATTTTCGCCTTGTTCAAGTGATGCCTGGTACTGAAATATGTCGGTTGACATGTTGGCATTTGGAAACATTTTGCTCATGAAAGCCGTTCCGGGATTATTTTCCCTCTGGTAGTTAACCACAAGGTCAATTTTCGTGTTTTGGTATGGCAAAAACCTCGCTGAAAACCTTCCTCCCGAAGTATTTTTACCGTTTAGCGTACCCCCGTAAGTATTTTCAACAAAACCGTTTCGGTAATTATAAATCCCTGCTACCCTGAACAAAAGTTTGTTTTCAACAACAGGCAAGTTTACAGCACCTTGCAATTCCCTGTGGCCAAAATTACCCATCCCACTTGTAATATATCCGCCAAACTGGTGTTTAGGCTTACGGGTTATAAAATTTATCGCACCCACTTGTGCACCTCGCCCGAATAGGGTTCCCTGAGGCCCCTTTAAAACTTCAACCCGCTCCATATCATACAACTCATGGATAGCCATGCTTGCGCGACTAACCGGCACCCTGTTGAAATAAGTAGAAATCCGCGGCTGGGCGGCTGGGCTTACCTCGTCGCTACTTAAACCGCGAATGACGAACGTAGGGCGGTGCGGCGTTTGAACCCTCGCATTCATTCCAGGGATGAAGTCGGCAAATTGACCCATTTCGAGGATATTAGCTGTTTCGATAAATCTTCGGCTTAGGATGCTAATGCTACCCGGGATATCAAGTTTTTGTTGTTCGCGGTGCTGTGAGGTAACTGTTATCGCTTCAAGAGCAATATCGTCGCTTTCAAGCGTGAAATTAACATAGTTATTGCCGTCCTGTAAATTAAAATCGATAATACTGGTTTGATAGCCCACGTAAGAAACCATGATGGAAATCATACCAGCAGGAAGCCCTGTAAGGATGTATTGCCCATCCTCATTGGTGTTAATGCCAAAACGGGTGCCAGCAACAATCACTGATGCACCTTGGAGCGGCTGCTGCTCAATGTTTTTAACTGTCCCGTGCAAGCTTGCACCAGGAGGGTTTTCATTTATAGTTTCAGAATATTGATATTTACCCTTCGTTATGTAACCAAATGTCTCAATGCCTTTTATATTATAACCGAAAAACAATATTAAGACTGAAAGTAAAAATATTTTCATAATCAATATAATTGATATTTTGAACTAATACTAGCCTAAATAAATTTTATAAGTTGACAAATGTAATAAAACACAGACCTTTAATTATTATAAAAATTGGTCTCAGAATATAATCTCCTTTAAATAACAGAATTCAAATTACCAAGGCAACTTTGTGTTGACGAGCCAAGGCGAATTAAACTTTTTCAATAAAATGAGAGGGAAAGATTTTCTTTCTCATTTGCTATGAAAAACAGATTTCCTTTAATTCCCAAATTAAATGTTGCATTAATTATTTGAATTTAGCATAATAGTAACTGCCCGTGTTTACGATTTCAACAAAAAGTTAATCAATTTAATAATGCATCCTAAATTCAATAAAGCGGTAACAACTTTATTTATAAGCTCTTAGCTTAATAGCATTTATCAATTTAATAGGCAATATTTATGATCCCCACAGATAACGTGGTAGTTTAACACAAATTGTGCGAAGAAAATTACTATAGTTTTACTAAACTGATTTGACTAGTTCCCAAATTGTTTACGCCATTTAGATCTTTGCTTTATAACGGCGATATTTATTAAATAGGGTTCAATGGTTTTTTGAAAGTATTCCCTAACTTTAAAAAATTTGGTTCTAATCTTAAACATAATTAATATTTTAATTCTTTTCGCCACTGTGCAGAGGGATTGCGAATGTTTGTTTTCCACTTTCCTTTTGTTGGACACCGATAGGTTCTTTAGGATTACGCTTTAATGAACTTCTTAAAATCCTTCTATGTATTTATAAATGTGTGCCATGCTTCTTTTCTCATCAATAAGGTTTTCCTGATCTTCCGGATTCCATTTGGCCAAATCAATTGGAGAAGTTTTGTAAATATTTTGTTGAAACCCACCTTAGTTGAGGGTTCAAGAAATGCTTCAATCTCGTTGCCATATTATTTACAGTTTGGACATGGCAATAGTTACCTGCTGTATGAACCGGCGAAATAAAGCTCTTTTGGCTAACTCCTTCTGATTTAGCAAATGAAGATATGCTCCGATGTTTATCAGAAACTAACGTACAGGACTCATTAAATTTACCTCCGATTTTACTTTGTATATCTGATTTACTTAACTGGCTTATTTTCAAGACCGACATATCCTTTTCATTTTCCCGATCTGCCATTTTTAATAATTTTACTTGATACTTATTGTCTCCTTGACGGCAGCTTCATCCACTTGCACGGAAATATTCAAAACCTCTACGCCCTTTTTGACTTTTTGGTAAATAATTGTTTTTTCTTTACCTGTATCTGCATATCGTCTTTTTAAAGGCAAAAGCAATATGTTTTCAACCATATCTTGGATTAGAGCCCAAAATTTATACCGTAAAGCGGACAGCCTCTGCAGTGATATAATTCTATGCACAGATAATCGGTTTGCAATTTTCGAGTAATATTCGAAGATTGCTGCTTTTTGAGCAACTTCAGGTTCCAAGGATTCTTTAAGCCAAAACTATCAAATCGGAAACCTTAAAACAGCTCCTTTATTTTATTTGCTTTTGGCATCGGCATCTGGACTGCATAGTCGCCAAAACCCGATAGTTGGAAACTTCATAAAGGTCAGGCGTGCCGCTAAAAAAATATAGATATAGTTCAATAGCTCCCTAAAGAAAGTTTCCCTTAATTAAATTGAGTTCTAAATGTAATTTAAAACTACTCAATTAGTATAGCCATATTATCGAGTAGGGAATGCACTTTTAATCCGAATTTAATCGCATTTATTTTTTTAAGCTCAAACTTGATTGTTCCATCGGCTATAACAAAATTGATTGCAGCTCCTTCCCTAGTCATGCCAGCCTTGTCAGTTATTACCAGGGTGGATGTATTTCCAATTTTACTCAATACCCTTTGCATGTGCCGGCTATGCCAATGACCAATCATAATAATATGCGGCGTGCCAACTTCTTCAGGAGAATTTATCGATTTAATTACAATTCTCTGATTTCCAACCATCCGGTTAGCAGTTATTTCCTGTAATTTAAGAAAAACCGATTCATGGCCCATTATTTCAATCACAAAATCACCTGTTCTACGGTTTTCAGGCCATTCAAAATATCGTGTAAAATTATATATGAATACGGAGATAAAATTTTCTTCCTGAGCATTAACATTCAATGCTAATAAAGCTAATGAGCAGAATAGAAAAAAATTTCTTAGCATACTTTTTTATTTTTCTATTGAAAACTTTATACTTTGAGTCGAATGATTTCCAAGAAAATCCTTGGTTATAATTTGCACTTCGTAATTGCCTGGTTTAAAATTCTCTATAGGGATTGTACTTCTTTTTTCACCGCCGTTTACCGTGTATTCAATCCTTTGAGAACCTGAAAGATT
>BBPF01001676.1_pt2 | contig 29071 bp, 25 predicted proteins | sample 1343921 | NCBI WGS metagenome assembly BBPF01 (sample SAMD00019090, study PRJDB2971) | groundwater metagenome | isolation source: The Cedars highly-alkaline
TATGATTGGTGCCAAAAACTCAACATCAGGCTAACTTGCCCATTGAATATGTCCAATAGACTGAAAGGTCAACGACTGAAAAGATGGAAGTTTTACAAAAGCAAGCTGGGTCAGAAACTCTATCAAAGAAGAACTGACATTGAAAGATTAAACGGACACCTTAAAGATTTATTTCTGATTGATCCTTTTCCAGTGAGACGATTCAAAAATGTTAATACCTTCCTCAATCTGGCAATGCTTTGCTATCTAGCCGGTGTTTATTACAATTTCACTTGGAGTAGAAACCTTAGAGAGATCAAATCTTTAATCGCTTAAGAACTGATTCTTAAAGGTTCTGAATTAAGAACCAATTCTTAGATGATTAACAATAATTATGTCCCAGCCTCCTTCGCGCGGCAAAATCCGTTGGCAAAATTCCTGAAAGTTTAATACTGGTGCCCTCGGCAGGACTCGAACCTGCACTCTTCAACTTAGAAGGTTGTTGCTTTATCCAATTAAGCTACGAGGGCAGTTTAATTAAACTATTGTACAAAATTTTTTTACTCTGTCAATTTTTCAGGGAATAAAATAGGAGCACGAAATAAATCCGGGTATTCTTTCAATTCAGTTTCTTTAAATTCTTTTTCTCTTTCTTGCCAAACTCTTAAAATTTCTTGAAAAGTTTCTTCTTTAAACTGAATAGGTGCTTTTAAAATTTCTGGTTCCATTCTTTGAACCATAATACTATATCTGTAAAAAGTTATTCCTCCAAAAATTAAAGCTAAAAATAAAAGTATTAAAAAGGTTAAAAAGGCATTTTTTTCTAAAACTCTTGGCAATTTTTTAATTTTCTCAATTTTTATCTTCTTTAGCATAAATTATTTTACGAAAACTTTTATTAATAAAGCGAAACCAGTATCTTTTTCTAATCTGCTAATGTCTAAATTCTCAATTTCAATCAAATAGGAGCTTAATTCTAACTTTTCAAAAAACCTTGAAAAATTAGTAAATTCTCCCTTGCTAGAAACATAAAAAGTTATAAACGGCCAAGGGTCAATATCGGTTTCTCTTTTTGGCGTGGGAGAAGAAATTTCAATTGAAATTTGCGAAGCCCTAGCAATTTCTCTTAAAAAGTCAACTAATTTAATAATATGACGAGGGTTCTCTGAATTTATAAATAATAGGTTAATTTTTTCTAAATCCTGTTGGTAAATCTGATAAGCTTTTTCAAAATATTTAAGATTTTCAATTTTATTCTCAAATAAAAATATTTCTCCTCTCTGATTTAAAAGCTGTTGAGAGTTTCTTTTAATCTGATTAAATAATGGGTAAATTATCAAAAAAATAGACATTAAGAAAATTGCGGCAAGAATTACTGAAGTTAAAATTATCTTTTTATTTAGACTCATAAAGAGTGAAGCTACCCGATAGTAGAACTTAAAGTTCCCTGCGAGCAGGTAAATTATTTAACAATTTTGAAATCAACTATAAAATCAATATTGTTTAATTGAATCCAAATATCAGCCGGAAAATAAATTTCTTCAAAAAGTTCTTCCTCTTCAAGTTTACTTTTTAATTCAATTAAACTACTGATTGCCGGAGCAAAGCCAGAAAGGCTTATTTTTGAAATATCTTTTTGATAAGAAAAAGAAGTTAAACTTATTTCTGAAGGGATAATTTCTGAAATTCTCTCTAAAATTTCTGGGAAATCAACTTGTTCTTGATAAAAAGAGGTTAATTGAGAAAGGTTTTTATTAATTGAAATAAATTTTTCTTCAAGGGGCTGAACTTGAGAAAATTCTTTTTCTTTCAAATCTAAAAGAATCTGTTGAGAACTAACCTGGCCTGAAATATAAATCTTTATTGAAAATAAGATTAGCGTTAAACAAAGAAAAAAAAGTAAGAAGAGAAAACCTATAATTATAATTAACTTCCAGTTTTCCTCTTTTTTTAATTCTTCTTTGTATTGCGGGGGCAATAGATTAATCATGTTCCATATTTAATACCACGCAGAGCCAAACCCAAGGCTGCAGTATATCTTAAAGAATCTGTAAAAGAAAGCTCCGGCACTTTTTTCAGGGGCTCTGGTAAAATATTTACCCAAGGATTGCCGACTTGAACCGGAATTTTAAATTCAAAAGAAAGAAAATCAGTTAGGCCCTTAAGGTTTGCTCCGCCGCCTGAAAGTAAAACGCTTTTTACGCTTTTTCCATTTTTTAGTAAGTGTTCGTGGGAAGTATGAGTTTGATAATAATCAAGATATTTTCTAATTTGCTTTGTTAAATCAATTAAAAAAGGATTTAAAACTTCAAGAATTTTTTTGTTTTCCAGCCCTTGTTTTATTTTTAATTGTTTTGCTTTTTTAGAATCAATAGCTAATTTATCAGAAATAATTGCATCAAATGTCTGAAAAGGGATTGGAACAGAACTGCTGATCCTTAAAGAATAACCAGAGAAAATAATAAAATTGGCTCTGGTTTTTCCTAAATCTATTAAAAGAATTGGAAAAGGACTTACTTCATTTTTTACCAAAGCACGAGCTATAGCAAGAGATTCTATTTCTAAAACCCGCGGAATTAGACCAGTTTTTTTTAGGCAATTTAAATAAGAATCAATTGTTTTTCTTGGCAAAGCAGTGATTAAAATATCAAAATAATCTAAATTATTAATAACAGGTGGCACAATTTGAAAATCCAAATAAACTTCCTCTATTGGCAAGGGAATGTAATTTTCAGCCTCGTAAATAACAGCTGACCTTAAATCTTGTTCTGGCATTTTGGGAAGTTGAATTATCTGCAAAAAAGCTTTTTCTTCTGGCAGGGAAGCAACCACATATCTTGTTCTTATTTTCTCTCCTTTGGTCTCTGCAAGAACTTTTTTAATTGCTTTAATTAATGCTGCTTCATCCCTTATCTCCCCTGCTTTTATTATTCCGTGATTAATATCTTGTTCGCCAAAAGAAGCTAAAGAAAAAACCTTTCCTCTTTTTTTGAGTTTGACAACTTTTAAAGACAAATCAGAGATATCTAATCCAAAGGTTTCTGGTTTTAAAGTTAAAAAATTCATACCCCCTACGAATTTACGAATAAAGAAAATAGCTATTTAGTTTTATTATAACATTTTATAATTATATTCGTATATTCGTACAGATTCGTACATTCGTAGGGTTATAGTTCTTCCCATTTTACAATTTTAAAATCCGGTTCAATAAAAGGAGTAAAGGGAGGAGGATTATAAACTAAATTTGAATCAAAATAACTTTTCCTCTCTAAATAGCCAGAGACTATCTGACCTCCTGAACTCCATTTTGTTCCCACCCGACCATTGCTAACAATTGTTCCATAAATTTCCAGTTCTTTCCGGAAGTTATTGGGATAATGATTTCTGCTAAAACGACCCTTTTGGGCAACAAAAATTCCTCTCAATTCCATTTTATTTGGCGAATTGGGACCAATTAAAACATTTCTTTCTCCAATCAAGGTTAACCCATCTGAACCATCTTTAACTGAATAATCAATGTTTGCCTGTAAAATGACATCAGTGTCTAAATTGGGATTAATCAAATTAGCTGAAGCTACTGTCACTTTTCCTTTGACCACTCCCTCTGGCCAGAGATTGTCTTCAATAAAAATAACTGGGCAGGCAGAAGGAATGGTATAGGTATTGTAAAGATATTCACTAGTAATTGTAAAAAAATTAAAATGCCAGCCTTCTTCAAGAGAATAGGCGCGAGTTGAAGATAACCCGGTAATTACCCAAGCTTCAAAAGTACCATTGTTTTTAAATTTCAGATGATATCCTTTTCCTTGAGGATTGAGGTTTACAGAAGGCGGAAGATAAATTCCTGCTGATTGAGCAAAGCTTTTCATTTGGGCTAAATCAATAGTAATTCCGGCAAAATCAAAGGGCGGAACAGGAAAGGAAAACAAATCTTGTTTAGAATTTTTGGTGGTAGTAAAAACTCCGGGACAAACACAATTTGTTCCTACAATCTTGCAGCCATGAGCAGTTGGGCAGGGTAAACAGCCAAAAGATCTGGTACAGATCCATTCCTTTTGAGCCGAAGTGACTAAAGATTGATTTTCTCCATCAAATCTAATTCCGCTATTTGAATGATAAGGTCCTCTGATTTTATGGTCAGCTCCAACCCAGACATTGTCATTTAAAATGTACGAATATTTTGCTACTGAGGTTCGAGCATATAAAACACCGATTTTTCTTTTTATTGCCGGAAATTTGTTTGTCCAGCCAGTTGAAATAATTCTCCTTTGAATGGTTTGACCACAAGAAATAGTTGAAAGACTTTGAATAGAAAATTTTCCGACAAGATTTCCAGCTGGATCAAGATAATCTTTTTCAGTAAGACAATTTTGACTAATTTCATTATTAAGACACCAGCGATAATAATTAACCCCGGCTTCGGCAATATGCAATGAATGATTCCAGGCTAATCTTTGCTCACTCTGACGCAACTGCAATAAAATAAAACTCAAAAGCCCGCCTAATAAAATTAAAAATATCGCTCCAAAAACTAATGCATAAGTTGTGATGATGCCTCTGTTTTTCATTTCATTCTATTTTTAAATTTCTTAGCTGAACCGAGGATTCCAATTCAAAATCCTGCGGCGGTCGATTGGGATCAACATTAACTGCTAAATAAACTCTCATTAATTTGATGTCTTTTAATCTGGCTGGATGACCTGTTATTTTATTTCCATTTTGGTCAAAATATTCAAAAATTGGCGGGACATTTCTTACATAAGAAGTTAAAATAATAATTTTTTCTTGACCTAATGGATATTCAATATTTCCACCGGGACCAACAATGGGTTCTATTATTCCTTTTCTAAATTCATGGGCAAAACCAACCAAGTCCTCTGTCCAGGAAAATTCAAAACGGGCTTTCATTGAATGAGGACAAAGAGGATCAACCCAGGTGGTGGCATTAGCTAAAAATGAGATTGAATTGTCGCTAGATTGAGAAAAGACATCAAAGGTTTGAGTTCCTTGCCAAGCCCTAGGGCAATCTGAGCAACCAGTTCGGCAAATATCGCCAAGTTTTACTCCATCAGCAAAGATTTCAGCATATTCTCTATTACTCCAGCCAAAATCGCCATCAACTGAAACTTTAACTTGGGCTGAAACCAAAATTCCTTTTAAAAAATTAGAAAAACTAACACTACAAGTTCCGCCTTTAACCGAAGTTTGACATTCTTGAATTAGAGTTCCTGAATTAACCGTCCCCAGAAAATATCTCACCCTTTCAGTCTGACCATCTTTATTAATATCAGCATAAAAAATAAATTCTTTGTCCCCGGCTTTTTCAATTGGATAGGAACCATCGTCTCCCTGCCTTGCCGCCCTGATTTCTTTTACCATTGTCTCAATCCCCCTTCTGGCCTCGTCAATGGCAATTGATTGCTGCCTAGTATAACCATGAACCCGATAAGCCATAACAATAAAACTAGAAACCACGCCCATCGCCAAAATAAAAACAAAGATTACCACTAAAGTTTCAATGAGAGTGAAACCGCAGAACTGACGCGGAACAAAATGCAGAACTGACGCAGATTTTTTATTTTTTTCTTGCTGAATCATAAATTATTCTATTTGCTTTATTCCTATCGTTGTTGTTGCATCTCCTAAAACAGAAATAGTAGTTGAAGTTGCCACATATCCTAAGGCAGAAACTTCTAAATTATAAGTAGCGGCTTCTAAAGGAATGAAATAGGTTTGGCCTTTTTCATCGGTATATTGAGTTTTCTGGTAACCCAAGTCTAAATTTGATAAGGCGGTGGTGGCAGAAAATATCGGTTCCAAGGTTTCTTTATTTTTAACAGTTATTAAAAGGGAATTTTCAGCCTTTAAAATCAATCTCACTTCTTTGCTGCTATTTGGTGGAAGGTTTATTGGTTGGGTGGTAGTGGTTCCTGGCGGAGATTCAATATCAACCAAATCTAAATCCGGAGTCAAAACTGAAAAAGTATAAGAATCCCATTCTAAATTAGAAATTAGTACCCTGCCAGGACCATTAGTAGTATGACTTTGAGAATATTTATAAATCGGTTTCTCCGCGGAATCGCTGCCAATTATTTTTGCTCCGGTTAATCTAAAAGTTACTCTGTGAATAACCGGATAGCCAGCTCCTTTAGTCCCCCGGGTTTCAACAGTCATTGAACTCAATTTATCAATAGAAAAACTATTTTCTGTAAGCTGACCCTCAAGCACTATTGGATGGGATTTTTCCGGAGTGGCAATAGTCTGTCCTTGATAAACATCTCCTACTCCATAAGTTTGCTCAGAACTATAGCCAGATTTAGAAATAACTACTTTATAAGTAGAAGCGGCAAGAGAGAAATAATGTTTTCCTCCGGCTGGGGTAGCGGTTTTTAAAATTTGGCCAGTGGCCGAATCTTTTACTTCAATTAAAGGAGAAGGAACCATTACTCCATAAGCGTCAAATACTGAAACTGAAAGAATTCCTCCTTTAATTGCGCACTCTTGGGCGAGATTTTTTGGAGCAATATCAGTGACAAGTTTGACTCCGCCGCCAAAACGACCAGTCCAAGAAACTTTAATCTCTACTCTTTTATAATCATTAGGACAATTATCAACAGGGGGCGCAATTCCATCAGCTGGATCAATGATAAAATCAACTCTTTTTTCAATTGTATATTGAATATTGTTTCTGAAAGTGGTGGTGGTTTTCTCTAAAACTCCGTCAGGAAATCCGGCCCTTACCCCGATTGATTCATAGGCTAAGTTTCTGATTAATTCTATTTGCTGATTAGCAATGGCTGTGGCAATAATTTTGTTCTGACTTAAACCTACCACTTTTATTCCCAACAGATAGGCGCCAAAAATTCCCAAAAAAACAATCAGTAAAAGAGCTGTGCCCACTAAAACATCAATAAGGGTAAAAGCTTTTGATTTTTCCATAATTACCTAAAAAGCAGCTATCATTGAATATATTGGTTGAATCATTGATATGGCAAAAAAACCAACCACTGCTCCGACTATAATCATTAATACCGGCTCAATTACGGCTGATAAATTTTTAGTGAAATTGGCCACTTCTTCTTCATAAAAATCAGCTAATTTAGCTAAAATAGCTGATGTTTCTCCGGTTTCCTCACCCACTTCAATCATTTGAGATACCAAAGAAGGATAAATATTTTCATAAGGCTTTATTGCTGAGGCTAATTTTTCTCCCTTTTTAACTTTTTCAGCGGCTTCAGCTACAGCTGTTCTAAAATAAACATTTCCTAGTGCCCTGGCAAGTATTTCCAAAGACCTAACAATTGGCACTCCAGCAGCAATCAGAGAACTAAGGATACGAGCAGTATATGCAGAATTGGTTTTTTTGACAATTGAAGAAATAATCGGAATTTTTAAAGTCAAATTATCTATTGTCCTTTTCCCTTTTTTTGTTTTTAAAACCGCCTTGATTAAAATTAAAAGAATAATAATTAACAAAACCCCTAAATACCATTTAGCAGCCAAAAAAGTACCGAGAAAAACAATAAATCTGGTAGTGGCAGGAAGTTCAATTTCCAATTCATCAAAAGTCTCAGCCAAAACAGGCACAACTACCACTAACATTAAAATACCAATTCCAATCATTGCTAAAATAATTACTGAAGGATATATCATAGCTCCTTTTATTTTGTTTCTTAATTCATCTTCCTTCTCCATTTGTTCGGTTAATATTTTTAAAACTTCTTCCATTGTTCCGGCTTCTTCAGCAACTTTTATCATATTTTGAAAAAATTCAGAGAAAATATCAGTATGAAAAGAAAGAGCTTCAGAAAAATTTTTACCTTTAAGTATTTTGTTTCTAATATCTTCCAGGGCATTTTTGAATTTTTTATTTTTTGATTGTTCAGATAAAATTTTCAGGGATTGAGGAAAAGGCAGCCCAGAAGTAATCATTATTCTTAGATTTCTGGTAAAAAATATTTTTTCTTTTAAGCCAACTCTTCTCAAAAAAGACAGAGAAATTTTAAATTTTCTTTTTTTAGGACTCTCCCCTTCCAATGTTGCTGAAACTAAAAAATAACCGTCTTGTTTCAAAAGCTTGGCTAATTCCCGTTCATCTCTAGCTTCTAAATTTCCTGTTTTGCTTTCTCCTTTAAAAGATCTGGCTATATAAAAATACTTTGCCATAGTTTACTCAATTATTACTCTTATGACCTCTTCAATTGAGGTAATGCCCTGAACTGCTTTGACCAGACCGTCTTCAATCATTGTTTTCATTCCTTCTTTTTTTGCCTGGGTCATAATTTGATCAGAGGTTTCTTTTTTGACGATTAATTCTTTGACAGTTTCAGTTATTGGCAAAACTTCAAAAATTCCAATTCTACCCGAATAACCTTCTGGGCATTCTTTAGTTGGCTTTGGCCGATAAAATGGAATGTTTTTAAAAGTCTGTTTTGGTTTAATTATTTTTTCTTCTTTTAAAATTTTTAAAACTTGCTTTAAATCACAACATTTTGCCAAATTTTTTAATTCTGATTCTGAAAGATAGTATTTTTCTTTTTCTTTGCAAAATTTTCTAACTAATCTCTGGGCCAGAATAACGTTTAATGTAGAAGAAATTAAAAAAGGTTCTACTTTCATATCAATTAATCTGGGTATGGTTCCGGCTGCATCGGTGGTGTGTAAAGTAGATAAAACCAGGTGGCCGGTCAAGGCTGCGTTAATAGCCAAACCCGCTGTTTCGTTATCCCTGATTTCTCCTACCATAATAATATCAGGGTCCTGCCTGACCAAAGCCCTGAGCCCACTAGCAAAGGTTAAACCAATTTTAGGATTAACCTGGGTTTGGTTAATCCGCGGCATTCGATATTCTATTGGGTCCTCAACTGTTGAGATATTTACCCCGGGAATATTTAAAATTTCCATCATAGTGTATAAAGTGGTGGTTTTACCGCAACCCGTTGGTCCGGTTACTAGAATCATTCCAATCGGTTTTCTTAAATTATCTTGAACAATTTCTAATGCTTTTCCTCTCAACCCTATTTGCTCTAAGGTTAGAGCTTTGGTGGTTTCTGACAACAACCGCATGACGATTTTCTCGCCGTCAAAAATAGGTAATACCGAAACCCTGATTGAGTATTTGTAATTTTCAGTTTCAATTTTAAATCTACTATCTTGCGGCAATCTGTGTTCGTCCAATTTTAAATTAGAAAGAACCTTGATACGAGCCACAATTCCAGAAGAAACTGTTTTTGGCAAAGTCATAGCATCGTGTAAAATTCCATCAATCCGATAACGAACTATAACTTCTTTTTCCAAGGGCTCAATGTGGATATCAGAAGCCCTTTGCAAAATAGCGTGTTTTATTAAAGTGTCAACAATTTTAATTATCGGCAATTCTTTAGCTGTCTTCAAAAGATCTTCTTTTTCTTCAACTACTTCTTCTTTTACCTGCTGAATCTCTCCTACTTCTTTTTTAATTATCTCCCCGAATTCAGCTTCTAAGGTTTTTTGGTATTGCTGCAAAACTTTTTTAATTGATTGCGGAGTGGTTAATCTCGCCAAAATCCTCAAACCAGATTCCTTTTTTTTAATAAATTCAATTATTCTTAAATCCTCCGGATCAAGCATAGCTACTTCAAGGTTGTTTAATTTTTTCCTAAAAGCAACTATATTGTGATGTCTGGCAATTGGTTCGGGAATAATTTTTAAAATCTCGGGAGACACAATTTCCTTTTCTAAATTAATAAAAGGAATTCCTAAAATATAAGCCTGAAGCTTAATCATCTCTTCTTGGGTAATTAGACCTTCAGAAATCAAAACATCGCTAACTTTTTGATTAGTTTCTTTTGCTTTAGTAAAAACTTTGTCAAACTGCTCTTTTGTAACCAAACCAGAATCTAATAAAAAGGCTTTTAATTGCTGCGGTTCCACTCTCATAAATGTCCGTTGAATTTACGCTGAACTATACGCCGAATTTACGCTGAATCAGCGTTTTATCAGCATCTAAATCAGCGACTAATCAGCGGTTTTCTAGAGCTTTTTTAATTTTCGCAATCACTTCATCTAAACCGTATTGAGCTTTAACAAGATAAGTTGTTGCTCCTAACTCAATAGCTTTTTCAACGTCGCCTATTCCTTCTAAATTGGTTAAGACAATAATCGGAATATCTTTTGTTTGAGGGTCTTGCTTCAATTGTTTCAAAACATCAAAGCCGTGGATTTTTGGCAAAATAAGATCAAGTAAAATCAAATCAGGCTTTTTCTCTTTAGCTAATTTTAAGCCGATTTCTCCGTCAAGAGCAGACATCATTTCATACCCTTCCTGGGTTAAAATTTCGTTAAATGTTTTCTGAAGAGCTGATTCGTCTTCAATGAATAGTATTTTTTTCATAATTTTTTTGAAATCACGTGTAAATCATTTAATCGGTAGGTTAAAATAAAATGTCGACCCTTTATTTTCTTCTGATTTAAAGCCAATTTTACCGCCTGATTTTACGACAATTGATTTAGCGATATAAAGGCCTAAACCAGAACCCTGGGTTTGATTTCTTAAAACATTTTCTGACCTGAAAAATTTTTGAAAAATATATTTTTGGTCTTCTTTTGGAATTCCCACTCCTGTATCTTTAATTTCAAAATAGAGGTTATTGTTTTTTCTTTTAAGATTTATCACAACTTTTCCCTTATTTTTAATATAACGAATGGCGTTATCAAAAAGATTTTCTATTATTTGCCTAATTTGAAAAGAATCACCCACAATCCTTGGCAAGCCCGCTTCTTTGTTAAATTCTATTTTCACATTAGAGGCCTCGGCGAAAGGTTTCAATTCTAAAACTAATTTTTGCACCAAATCCTCCAAAGAAAATTCTTTTTTCTTGAAAACAAGAGTAGCAGTTTCAATTCTCGCAACGGTTAAAAGGTCTGAAACCAATTCTCTCATCCTGGCTGAATTCTCTTTTAGAATTTGGAAATACTCAAGCTGTTTTTTTTCAATCTTGCCTAACCTGCCAGAAGATAATAAATCAATCACCCACCTTAGATTTAAAAGAGGAGAGCGTAATTGATGAGAAACAATGTTAACAAACTCTGTTTTCATTCGGTTGGCTTCGGCTAATTTTTCAAAAGAACTGGTAATAGTAAAAGCGATGATAAATAAAATGGCAGTGATTAAAAGGGTCGTCAGGGCCACCAATTCTGGATCTTCAATATATCTAGTGCCAATGGCATAGGTAGTTAAAGTTGAACCAATAATAATTAACCCCATTATTAAAAACAAAAATTGAGGGCATTGCCAAAGGGATAACCCGTATCTTTTGCACTGAGTAGAAATATCAAGTTGGCTAAGAATTTTTTTGAAATTCACTAATTCTATTATAACATTGACCAAAAAAAAAGAAAATGATATAAATAATTACGAAACGGGGTATGGTGTAACGGCAGCACGAGTCCTTTGGGAGGATTTAGTTTGAGTTCAAATCTCAATACCCCGACCATACCGATGCGGGTGTCGTATAATGGCTATTATATTTCCCTTCCAAGGAAATGACGTGGGTTCAATTCCCATCACCCGCTCCAACTCAAAAAGCGCCCTAAAGGGCGCTTTTTGAGTTTGTTTAAGATTCTATTTTAAACATTTTACTTGGCATATTCTATCACGCGGCTCTCTCTAATCACATTAACTTTAATCTCTCCAGGGTACTTTAATTCTTCCTCAATTCTATTAGTAATTTCTTTTGCCAGTTTCCTAGCCGATAAATCATCAATCTCTTGTGGATTGACAAAAACCCTTATTTCTCTGCCGGCTTGAATAGCATAGGCCTTTTCCACTCCGGCAAAAGAAGTGGCAATGTTTTCCAAGTCGCTTAATCTTTTCAGATAATTTTCAAGAGTATCTTTTCTGGCTCCTGGTCTGGCACCTGAAATCGCATCAGCTGTCTGAACAATTATCGCCTCCAAACTTTCATAAGGGTATTCCTCGTGATGCGATTTCATGGCTGTAATAACTTCCGGTTCTACGCCAAATTTTTCTAAAATTTTAATGCCAATATCGGTGTGAGAACCCTCTATTTGGTGGTCAACCGATTTTCCGATATCATGCAAAAGTCCCGCTTTTTTAGTCACTCGGACATCTGCTTTTAATTCAGATGCCAAGGCGCTTGCTAAATGAGCCACCTCAATTGAATGAAGTAAAACATTTTGCCCGTAACTTGTTCTAAACTTCAATCTTCCCAGCAAATGAACTAATTTTGGTTCAAGTCCAATTAGGCCGGTGTCATAAATTGCCGCTTCCCCTGTTTCTTTTATTTGGGAAACAACTTCGTTTTCTGCTTGTTTTACCATTTCCTCAATACGGGCCGGTTGGATTCGGCTATCTTGAATTAATCTTTCCAAAGCTACTTTGGCAATTTGCCTTCTGATGGGGTCAAAACACGAAATCATCACTGTTTCTGGAGTTTCATCAATGACTATTTCTGCTCCGGTTAATCTTTCCAGGGTTCTGATATTTCTTCCTTCTTTACCAATAATTCTTCCTTTAATCTCTTCGTTGGGCAAATTAACAATACTGGTAGTAATTTCTTGCGCTTGAGAAATAGCAGTTTTTTGAATTGCCAAAGCCAATATTTCTTTAGCTTTCCTTTCAAATTGCTGCCAGCCTTCTGATTCTAACTTTTTTAATTTTTCTAAAATTTCCTTTTGATATTCTTTTTCTGCGTTGTTCAAAAGTTCTTTTTTTGCGTCTTGAAGGGAAAGTTTTGAAACTTTTTCTAATTTTATCAGGGCTTCCTGCCTTAAATCCTCTAAACTTCTTTTAATTTCTTTAAGCTTTTCTACCTTCAATTTTAGCTCTCTTTCATTTCTTTCATAATTAGTGATTTTTTCATCTAAAACATTTTCTCTTCTTAATAATAACCTTTCTGTTTGTAATAATTCTTGGCGTCTTTTATCCTCTTCTTTTTTAGCCTGTTCAAGAAGCCGAAAAGTCCTTTCTTTGGCCTTATCTAAAATTTCCTTAGCTTCAGTTTTTGTTTGAGAAATTCTCTCTTGAAGTTTGGCTTCTATACTTCCAGCTTTTCGTTTGGCAATTGATTGGCGGGCATAGTAACCCAAGATGGCCCCAAATAACAAAACAACTGTGACCACCACAGGTGAAATTAATTGAATCATATTTTAAATTAGAAAATTGGTTTTTTAACATTTGGTTGGCAAATTTATCAGGAAACTTGCAATTTCCTGTACAATTAAATTATATTGTTCCAAAACGTTTTTGGACCAAAGTCCTAGATTAATTATTTATTTTCCTACTTAAAACTTATCAAAAAATTTAAAAAGTGTCAACAATTGCAAATTTCTTTTCTACTTAAATATTTAAACAATTTCTTTCAAACTAAAAAAGCTTAGCCCCTAAAAAAGCTAATCTTCTTTTCCTAAAAAGAAAATTCAATTAAAAGGAGCTATTTCCCGACCATCAGTTTATTGAAAATAGAGTCAGGTCCCCTTTTTAGTAATTTTATTTTTTTGTCTTTATCACTTCGTCAATAATACCATACTCCTTTGCCTCATCAGCGTTGAGGTAAAAATCTCTATCAGTGTCTTTTTCCAGTCGCTCTAATGGTTGACCGGTGTGATGGGCTAAAATTTTGTTGATTTTGTCTTTTAATTTAATGATTTGCTTGGCAGCAATTTCTATTTCCACTGCCTCGCCTGATACCCCGGAAACTGCTACCTGATGAAGTAAAATTTCAGCATTGGGCAAAGTAAGTCTTCTTCCTTTTTCACCAGCTGCCAACAAAACAGCTCCTCCGGAAGCAGCTAAACCAATACAAACAGTAGAAACCGGGCATTTGACATACTGCATTGTGTCGTAAATAGCCAAAGCCGAAGTTAAAACGCCTCCTGGTGAATTAATATAGAGTTGAATTTCTTTTTTGGGGTCTTGAGAAGCCAAAAATAAAAGTTGGGCAATAACTAAATTAGCAATGGGATCAATAATAGGTCCTCCCAAGAAAATAATTCTTTCTTTCAAAAGTCGGGAATAAATATCGTAAGCCCGCTCTCCATATTGACCTTTCTCTATAACAGTGGGGATTAGGTTCATACAAGTTTATCAGGAATCTTTCAAATTCCTGGACAATTAAAATTGTGATAATTTTTCTAATATTTGAAAAGTTTTCTCGTTTTTTATTACATCTTCAGTATAGACCTTTAATTCTTTTTGGTCAATATTTTGGGTATAGGGGAATTTTTTAAGCATTTCATCTGCCCCTGCCTTTATTTCTTCATCAGTAACTGTCACATTTTCTTTTCTTGAAATTTCTCGTAAAACTAAAGAATTTTTTACTCTTGTTTGAGCTGCTAGAATATAGTAATCTAATAATTCTTTTTCTGTTTTTTGAATTTTGTTCAAATAATCCTCAAAAGTAATTTTTAATTCTTGAGAAATGTTTTTCTTTAAATTTTCCAGCATTTGGGATTTAACTTGATTAACCAAAACTTCAGAAATTTCTGTTTCTGTCAACTGGCTTATTTTTTCTACAATGCTTTGGCGCACCCTTTGAGATTCCGCAACTGTCTTTTCTAAAAAAATTCTTTCTTCAATATTTTTTTTAAGCGCCGCTACATTTTCAAAATTCCCTAAACCCCTGGCAAACTGGTCATTTATTTCCGGAAGCTCTATTTTTTGAACTGATTTCAATTTTACTTTAAAATTAACTTTCTGGTCAGCCAGGTCTTTTTGCAAATTGTTTTCAGGAAAAACTAAAGAAAATTCTTTTTCCTGACCAGTCTTCATTCCTTGCAAATTTTCTTCAAAACCCGGAATTAAATGGCCTTCTCCTAAAATAAAAGTGTCTTCAAGAACCTTATTACTTTCAAGATGAGGAGAACTATATTCAATTTCTACCCAATCCTCTTTTTGGCAGGGACTTAATTTTTGGCTGAATTTTGCCCGCGATTTTTGAAGCCATAAAACCGCTTTCTCTACTTCTTCCTCCTGAACAAAAACCTTATTTTTTTTGACTTGGGAAGCAATTTTTTTATAATCAGGAAGTTTTACTTCCGGCATTACAGCCACTTTGGCTTTAAATTCAAAGGGATTGTCTTTGGCTATTTTTGTAATAACAATTTCTGGCTGGCCAAGTACTTCAATATTTTCCTCTAAAATTGCTTTTATATAATATTCTTTAGTACAATCTTGAGCAGCTTTTTCCAGAATTTTTTCCGTACCTATTTTCTCTTCAACCAATTTCATTGGGGCCTGTCCTGGTCTGAAACCTTCAATTTTTAAATCTTTTGACAATTCCTTAGCCGCTATATTTAAAAACTCCTGCCATTCTTGATTAGACACTTCAATTTTGAGTTCAATTTCAGATTTTAGCAATTTAATTATGCTTTTCTTCATTCAACTTATTTTTTATCCCGTTAGAAATCTTTGGCAAAAAATTTTTGAGTAAAAATTTTTTTGCACCTCACCAAATAAACCATTATGTTTTTTTCCCAAACTATCCACTCAACAAAAGCAAACTTCTAACGGGGTTTAGCAATTTTCTCTTTGGTTTCTTTTTTGGTTTCTTTTTTTGTTTCTTTTTTTGTTTCTTTTTTTTCTTTCTTTTCAGGAATCTTTTCCTCTTTTTCCTGGCTTTGCTCCGAACTTCTTACATCTATTTTCCAACCTGTTAATTTGGCAGCTAATCTAACATTCTGGCCATCTCTACCTATAGCCAAAGATAACTGGTTTTCTGGAACAAGAACCAAAGCTTTGTTTTTTACCAGAATTTTTACTTCCGAAACCTTGGCCGGAGAAAGAGAATTGGCAATATATTTTTCCGGATCTTCTGAATATTCAATAATGTCAATTTTCTCTCCTGCCAATTCATTAATCACTGCCTGAACCCTGGTTCCTCTTTGCCCGACCGCCGAACCAATCGGGTCTATCCCTTGCTCTTTTGATTGCACAGCAATTTTTGTCCGTGAGCCAGGTTCTCGGGCAATAGAACGAATTTCTACAGTGCCGGCTGAAATTTCCGGAGTTTCCAATTCAAAAAGCTTGGAAACCAATTTAGGATAAGTCCGAGATAGAAAAATAATCGGACCCTTGGAAGTGTTTTCCACTTTTAAAATATATACTTTGAGCCGCTGGCCGGGCCGGTAAAATTCACCAGGGACCTGCTCTTCTTTTGCCAAAAATCCTGTGGTTTTGCCAATATCCAAATGAATATTCCCCCCTTCAATTCTTTGAATAATTCCTGAAACTATTTCTCCTTCTTTTTGTTTATATTCTTGAAGAATTGTTTCTTTCTCGGTCTCTTTAATTTTTTGCAAAATCACTTGCTTGGCTGTTTGAGCAGCAATTCTACCATAATCTTTTTGAGTTTTTAAAGGAATTTCTATTTCCTCGCCCGATTTTATTTTTGATTTTATTTTTTGGGCTTCTGCAAGCATTAAGTGTTTCTCAGAATTAAAACGAACCTTTTTAACACTCTCTGCGGACAAGGGTTCAATAGGTAAGTCTTGTTTTTGTTCTTTCAGTTTCTTCATCTCCAAAGGAGATGAAGACTTGTTTTCCAATTCTTCTTCTGAAAAAATCATAGATTCATCAACAACCTGCATTATTTTCCAAAATTTAACTTGCCCAGTTTTTGGGTCAAGTTTGCATTTAATTGTCTGTCCCTTTTTTCCGTATTCTTTTTTGTAAGCAGCAGCAATTGCTGTTTCAATAGTTTCTATAATTTTTTCTGGCAAAATTTCTCTCTCTTCAGCAATTTGGGCAATGGCTGAGCTAAATGATTTAATATCCATACCAGGTAGTAGAAATTCGACTAAACTTTGTTTATTATCACTGCCGAGGCAGTGGTCGAATTTTCACTACCTGGCATAAAAATAGTGTCCGTCTTTCCAACGGACAATTATCTTACTAATCTGCTTAACTAAAAACATTTTACCGCAAATATAATTTCTGTCAACCCTTTGATTTGGTAATTGGTTTAGAATAAAATATAAATAGGCCAATGAAGTAGAATATCTTAAATCTTGCCAAATTTTCACTTTAATGATTAAATTTTTTAGGGGTCCAAGAAATTAGATTATCTTTTATTGTAAACTTTCCATCTAAAAACTGCTGAATGACCCAGATATTGGTTTTTGTATGATTAGTAATTTCTGAAACCGTGATAGAATTTTTTCTTTCAGATAACGCTAAATAAGGTAACACTTGGTCGGCTAAATATTTATCCAAACAACCTCCTGATTTTTCTTCTTTTAATAAATCTAAAGCAACTTCTTTGCCAACATCTTCTGCTCGTTTTCCTAATTTTCCTAAATTATCAGCTCCAATTATTGTATTTTCAAATTCAGCTGTTAAACAAATTTGGCTTCCCGGAGAACGAGTATCGTAATATTCAACTTTTTCTTCAATTGGTAATTTTAATTTTCCCAGTATCTCTTTGACACCGGCAATCTGCCGTTGAGCAACTTTTTTTTGTTTTAAAAATTCTGAAGCACCGGAAAACACTATTATTTTTTTAAGAGAACCTCTTTTAATTAAATTAAGCGCTTTTATTTGCGAAGGGAAAACATTTGCTTCTACTTTTGCTCCACCTTCTGGATAATAACCTCTTTTAAAAATATTAATCTCAACTTTGACCCCCATTTTTTTTAAGATTTTTAAAAAAACATATCTGAAATAGTCAATGGTTGGCGAAAAAAAGGTATCAGTTGCTCCACCGTCAAAAGAAATTTTAATCGGTTTTGGAGCAAAGAAAGCCGGCAAAATAAGGGTTTGTAAAACTAAAGTAATACTTCCAGCTGTTTCAATTTTAACATTGACAGAGGTCGGGCCTCTGCTAATTTCTCCGGGAGAAAATTTAATTTCTTCTGAACCGAGGAAATCTCCTTCCAAGGAACCTTGGCAAAACTGAGTCAAAGCCTGAATCGCCAAAAGATGCTGGTGCATTAAACCCGGCTTTTCTCTGCCAGCTCTAATATGAAAAATATGACATGGTTTTTTGGTAACTGCCGAAAGAGCACAGGCAACTCTAAGTATAGCTCCTCCTCCAGAACCAAAAGCTCCGTTAATTTCAATCATATTTTACAATTTTATTTGTAGTAAATCTGAGCGTCTTCTTTTTTTTGGAAGTGTAAATAACGCTGCTAATTTCTACATTTTTACTTTATAGAAAAAATTCGTCAAACAATTAAAATAATGTTTTTTGCTTTTCTGAATCAGTAGTTTTTGCTTTTGAAAAAATCCTCACCTTACCATAAACCCCATCATAACCAGGTTCTACATAAACCTTACCTTCTCTAGTTCTTATTATGCCTTCGGCAACTTCCGACAGAGTAGCTGTTTCTAAATCTGAGCGAGAAACTTCAAGTAAAATTTTAAACTCGTTGTCAAATTTTTCAATTAATTTTTTGTACTGTTCTTCAACTTGTCTTGCGCCGGGTAAAACTTCCAGGACCTCGGCAATTATTTCTACTAAAGGGATTAAACTCTTAAAAGGAATAGCTCCTTGAGGTTTAAAACCCTTTTTGCGGTCAGCTAATTCTTCTACTCTGTTTAAAACACCAATGGTTAAAGGTTTTCCGCAATTGGGACAAATATTGTTATATTTTTTTGATTGTTCAGGTGCCAAACTAATTCCGCAAAGCCGGTGGCCGTCATAGTGATACTTTCCTTCTTCAGGAAAAAATTCAATAGTATAAATTAATTTTAAATTTGCAGAGGTTGAACCCCTGTATTTTATGGCGTTGGCAATTGATTGATAATTTAATTCTTCTCCTTCAAAAATATTGGCTTCCCTGCCTAGCTTGGCCAGTGAATGCGCGTCTGAATTACTGATTAAAGTAATTTTGTCTAAAGCTGATATTTGCCAATTCATATCAGGCGAACTGCTTAAACCTGTTTCTATCGCATAAATATATTTTGAATAGTCATTAAAACACTCCTCTATTGTGTTAAATCCTGATTTTGAACCAAAAATACTAAACCAAGGTGTCCAAGCATGCGAAGGTGCTATTAAACAATCTTCCGAAATATTTAATATAATTTTGACTAATTCTTTGGCATCCAACCCTAAAATTGGCCGGCCGTCAGCTTTTAAATTACCAATCCATCCTAATTGAACGTTAATTTTCTCCGCTATATCAAAAGAAGGAGCAAAAACTATAATATGTATTTTTCTGACTTTATCTTTTTTTGAATAAATGCAGCTAATTTCAGCAGTCAGTATAAATAGCGTTTCGTCTTTGGAATTTGGAATTTGGGATTTTAATCTAAAAAGCCCGGGTTCTGCCGGCTCCAATTTCGCTTTTAAATTTTTCAGCCATTCAGGATGTGTAAAATCTCCGCTGCCTAAAACTTTAATCCCTTTTATTTTTGCCCACTTATCCATGTCCTCAATATCCATTTGGGGAGATGTGGCTCTGGAATATTTGCTATGAATATGAAAATCAGCAATAAATTTCATATTTTTATAGTGAATTTTCTTTTAAGAGGTCTTGAAGAATGTCTTCTGGAATAATTGGCCTTTGGTTTTTGGGAGTTCTTCCCGGATATCGCCAGGCGCTAATCACTTTAATACCTTTGGGTTTTTTTAATACCTGGTACATCATCCATACCTCTGTTGGATGTTTTTTGGTTCCGGTAATCTGCATATGAGCAATGGTTCCTTCAGCTATTCCTTGTTCTTTCCTGTCTGGTTTTTTTAAAATGCGCAGCACTCTTTTTTCTGAAAGATGATATTGTCGCATTTTTTGCCTAACATGCTTTGTCCAAAAAAAACTTTCTTCTTTTTTAGACATTTTCAAAAGCATTTTCAAAAAGAATTGAACCTTATCTTAAAATCATTAAATTCACCCTTATATACTTCCCAAGTAATATCTATTTTATCAACACAGGCAAAAAACGGACCTTTTTTTGCCCAATTAATCATTTCTTCAACCTTATTTTTTTCTCCTTCAAAAATAGCTTCCACTCGACCATCGGGTAAATTTCTAACCCAACCGTTTATACCTATTCGTTTGGCTTGTTTTTGAGTATTCTGGCGGAAAAAAACGCCTTGCACGCGGCCGGAAACAAAAATATGGACTCTGCTCATTTCTGACATAAATCCTTTTCTATAAAAACTACTTTTTTTCTTTTTCAAAAGGTTTCTCAAATACCTTTTCTTCAAACAATCTCAGTCCAGCTAAAATTCCAATAATAACAAAAGCACCCAAAACAGCGGCCAATAGTAATTGAAAAATAATGACAAATTGAGGATCTTTTAAAAATTCCATAAAAAGCAATAATAACTACAAATAAATTTTCATCTTTTTCAAAGATGAAGAACAAAACGCGAATTTACGAATTTGTATATTCGTGAAAAAAGTTTGTAGATTGAATCGCGTTTATAGTTTGTAAACTTTATAATCCTCTCTGGCTTTTTGTTCAACTTTCACGCCAATTGAATCGCCAGTTTTGGCTTTTTGAACTTTTTGATGGTCAATCTCTATTGATTCCACCTCCTGGTTGAAATCGGTTTCGCCACCGACAATCCGAATGGTCTCTCCTACTTTTAAACTGTCTGTTAATTCAATAATAGCTACCCCGATTTTGGAAAAATAATGGCTAATCTTCCCTATTAATTTTCCCTTATCAGGAGGAAGTGTTTCCTCTGGCATATTGTTTATTAAAAATTATTTTTGGCCGACCTTTCTTAGTTTTATTTTAACATATTCTGCAAAAAAACAAACAACCTGTACTATTATAGAGACATCAATAATACTTTTAGGTGTTTTTGGGCAAACTCAATGTGTCAAAGCGTCTGACAGTAAAAGTAGCATCCTTTCTGGCTTTAGTCTCATAAAAGATTATCCATTCCAATTTTTGACAGGCTGATTTAGAAAGATTTAAAAGCTTGGCTATCTTTCTTCACCTCTCATACTTAGAAAACAGCTTTAGTGGTTTAGTTTTAAAGAAATAGAAATAACGGTTTTTGAGGAAAGAGTGACGCTTTAATTCTCTTTACTTTTCTTCAGTGGGAGTAGTATAATATTTCATAGTGATACACCGATGCCAGATGCCTTATTAGAGGTCTCCGGCTCAGTCTTTAATTAGATTTTTAAAACCTTTTCCCCTAATTATACCAGGTTTTGGCATCTTAGGGGCGTTACCTATGTATCTCATCTTGTGCATCGTAGTCCGGTGCTTTATGCTGATTTTTATGGTAAGATAATTTAATGGAACTTGCTTCAAAAAGAGTAATTAAAAATCTACTCAAGAAATATCATTTGCGTCCTTTAAAAAGAATGGGGCAGAATTTTTTGATTGACAGGGGAGTTTTAAAAAAGATTGTTAAAACAGCTAATCTTCAATCAAAAGATATAGTTTTGGAAATTGGGCCTGGTATGGGAACTCTAACACAAGAATTGGCAAAAAAAGTTAAAAAGGTGATTGCGGTGGAAAAAGACCCAAAAATGGTAGAGATATTAAAAGACATTCTGAAAAATTTTAAAAATATAAAAATTATAAACAAAGATGTTTTAAAATTGGAAATTTGGGAATTGTTTAAAAATTTAAAATTTAAAATTAAGAATTTTAAAATAGCGGCCAATCTTCCTTATTATATTGTTTCGCCGGTTATCCGTAAATTTATAGAATGCAAAAATCTGCCAAAAGAAATGGTTTTAATGGTTCAAAAAGAAGTGGCTCAAAGGATTTGCCCTCGTCTGCCAAAACCCAAAGACCTAAAAAAAGGCAAAACTCCTAAGATGAATTTATTGGCAGTTTCTGTCCAATTTTATGCCCAACCCGAAATCATAAGTTATGTTTCTAAAAAATCTTTTTGGCCTCAGCCAAAAGTTGACAGCGCTATTATTAAAATAGTTCCTCATAGAGCAGTCTCGCACCAATACCTGCTTCATAGTGCGGGGTTCAGCGAACAATTCTTTAAAATTGTTCGCTCCGGTTTTTCACAGCCAAGAAAACAACTTATCAACAATTTTTCAAAAGGATTAAAATTAAACAAAACTAAAACAAAACAATGGCTTTTGAAAAATAATATTAAACCTGAGCAAAGAGCTGAAACTTTAGATATTAAGGACTGGCTGAAATTGACTAAAAGTTTCTTTTAATATTTTTATTTTGTACTATAATTAAATTTGTACTATAATTAAAAAAGTGGTATAATCTAAAAAATGAGAGAAAAAACAAAAAAACTTATTATTCTTTCTTTAATAGTCTTTTCTCTATTTCTTTTTTACGGCTTTGCCTCTGCCCGAGATTTGGAAATTGATTATCCAGAAATTTTTGGCATGAGGCCCAATGGGCTTCCAGAATACATAAGATATATTTTTAGTTTTGTTATTCTTATTGCCGGCCTTATTCTTTTGGGTTCTTTAATTTACGGGGGTATTTTATATCTGACTTCAGCTGGTCAACCCGTTAAATTAAAGGAAGCCCGCGACCAAATATTTTCTGCTTTTACAGGAGTAATTTTTTTACTCGCTTCTTATATTGTTTTATATACTATTGACCCTGGATTAATAGATCTTACCCTTCCTAAAATAATTAGACCTGGCGTAGTAGAACCCCTGAAACCCACTCCTTTGGAACCAGAAGAAGTAGACCTGATTGCTCTTGAAATACCATATGGTCAAACCTTTGAAAATGTATTTTGGGCAAAAGAAAAAAGAGAAAACATTCAAAAATTACTTAAAGAAAATGAGAAATTTTTAACTGAGGAAATAAAAGTTCAAACTAGTAAAGAAGAAACTTTTACCCGAATTTCTGATTTAAATAAATATCTACAAAATTTAGTTGAAGATTGTCGATGTGAAAATTTGATTGGTCTTGCTACTCTTCCGGCAAGCTTTGGTATGCCGATTAGCCCAGACAGCTGTGCTGGTGATCCCTGTTTGGAAAGGGCTAGAAAAGGAATGGACAAAATCTTAGAAATTAATCGCGAAAAACAAAAAAAACTTTTGCAATTTAGAGATAAAATTCTTGAACAAAAAAAAATCTTTAGAGATGGTATGAATAAATTTGTTGATGTTGAAGAAGAAATTTTTGCTTGCAAGGACCAAGCCAAAGATTTATCTACGCTTAACGAGCATTTGTCTCTTTTAGATTTTTTTGAAGACAGAAATTGGAAAGTAAAGACGCTCGCTGTCCCGGGAACTACTGAAAAAAAAGGTGACCCACTTACTTTTTATTGTACGGCTGGCGGGACTATCCTTGACCATCATCCCCGTCCTTCGGTTCCAGGACCCGCAGAAGAAGAAGAAATGTTTGAAGAAATGTTTTTAGAATTTATGCTGCCAGAAATAGCTCCTGAAGAAGCTTTTCCAAAAAGAATTAGCTGCCCGATTGAATTTCCTTTGGGTGAGATTGTTGATGAAGCGCGTGAATTAGGAAGTTTATTAATCATAAAAATGGAAAGATTAGCTACTTTGCACGAAAAAATGGCCTCGGGAATTGAAAAAACAAATGAATTGATTTCTCAGTGTAATGATAAATATTGTAAAATGAATTCTCTCTGTGTTCCCAATCCTTGTTATTTAAAATGCGCGCCTCTTCCCAATCCCTGTCGTCCTTTTTGTAAGTCGCCCTGCCTTCAAGCTGTTGGCGGCTGTCTCGGTTTTTGCGGGGCTGACACTCTTTCAAAAATACAGAAAAAAATTGAAAACTGCTTAAAAGAAAACTGTCCAGTGGAAGAAATGGAAAAACTCTGGCAGGAAATTGGCGAATGCAGAGATGCTTGTCCTCGGCCAGAAATTGGTCTCGTAGTCGGCGAAATTAAAGCCATTGACGATGAAATCAATAAAACTATAAGAGAGATTGAGCAAATATTTCCAAGGATTAGTTTTTTGCTTGAAGATAAAGAAAATCCAAGCAATCTACAAAACATTAGAACTGGCATAAGTCTTTGTTATACTCCTTATGATATAGAGATAACAAATGGAAAAGAACCTATGTGGACATTATTAGATTGTCACTCAGCCATTGATAATTTTGGACCAGATGACCAAATTATTGGAGGGTGTCAACCTCGCAACTTCTTTTGCTGCACCCTTGAACCGGGAATTCCTTTCCCTTGGGAGCTATTTCCAAAACCAAAAATAAAGGTTTATCCTGTTGCCAGACAAAAATTTGAACCCTTAGCTGAAATAGGTGGATGTCCTCAGGGATGGCTTTGCAATCCGGATGTTAAAAATTATAATCAATATAATGATGCTTCTGAGCCCTTGCAAGAATTATTATCTTGTATGCGTCAGGAATTAGATAAAGCTCAAAAAGAAAAAGAAATAAAAAATACAATAGGGAGAATATCTTTTATTTCAGACAGCAAACTGCATAGAGAACCAAAAACCTGTGATTGGTTAGCAGGTCCTCTTGTGCCTGGTGGCTGTTCGCACACTTATGAGATAACTTATGGCAAAGAAAGGATTTCTGCTCATTACGGCGGAAGATTTTGTCGTTATGAAAAAAAATCTTATGCGGTTGGTATTGACGATAAAGAAAATGCAGACCATATAAAAGCTGCGGCTAAAAAATGTCGGCCCGATGCCTATTTTTTGCACAAGGGCACGCATCTTTATATTAGTATTGCCCGGGCTGAAGGGTGCGGAGCTAATTAGGACAGGTCAATATCCCATATAAATATACGAATTATGTTAAACATTTCAAAGAAAAAAAAGGTTATTTTTGCCAGTTTCTTCGGTCTGTTTATTATTTTTTCCAGTTTTCTTTTGGGAAAAACTGATTTTGATTTATCCAATAATAAATTTTCATCTCCTATGGAGATGAAGAATAAAATTATAATTTCTCTTGAAAAAAAACTCTCGGTTTTTGCTCAAGAGGTTGCTCCTTTTGTTTTTCCTCGTTATCCACAAAGATTAACCCATCTTGTTTCTCAGGTAGCAATTGTCAACGAAGAATTAGTCCATTTAAATGAGGAATTACAATCAACAATAAGAAAGTGCCAATGTCAGTATGCCCAATCTCAATGTATTGGCGGGGGATTTTTTTGCCGACCAGGACCCCTTAATGTCTTTGGCGACCCTTGCTTAGAAAGAGAAAAAATTAAAGCAGAACAAGTAAAAATCAAAGGGAGAACAGAACAACTTACTTATCTGCAAAATCTTTTAAAAAAGGAAATGGAAACAGGAGTGCCAAAAGAATTAGAAAGTTTGAGAATGTTTGGTAGAGAAGATTTAGCTGATGAGTTGGAATATAATTTAAAAAAAATCTCAGAACAAACCTTAGAAACCATTTCTTTAGTTGAAACTAATCGTAATCTGCCCAATAATTGTCTGCCAAATAATTGTGCGCCTAATTGCCAGTTTGGTGAGGTTTATGAAATCAAAGCGTGCATGGCAATTGGAGCTGGTGAGAAAAAACCAATTGAACTAAAATTTAAAGCAGGGATAGAATTAGATGATTTGGAACTTGGAAAAATTGGCATTGAAAAAATTAATCTTGGTTTACCAGAAGAAATTGAAATGCCCAAACTGGGCAACCTTTCTTCTTTTACTATTTCAGGAGCAAAAATAACTACTACTCAAGATAGATTAAGAAAAGGAGAAGATACTCTCCAGTTTGAAGTTCCCAGGTTGCCTTCTTTAGCCGAACTGCCTAATCTTTCTTTAAGTTGCGCCAATTTCCCAGCTTATTCTTCTTCTTATCAATGGCAGACCTTTCCTGAAACAATCTCTTTAAATTATATTGATAATGAATGGTATTTCCAAACCTTTGAATGGTTGGCTTATCGGTGTTATAGTAAAGATATTGAACAAAGTACTGATAAGGGCCTTGGCTTGTGGGAAAAAGCTCAAAAAATATGCGCCGAAGGAGAAACAAATACCTGTATTATTAATAAGAAAGAGCAGTGTCTAAATAGTAGATGTGCTCATTTAACAGAGCCGTTAAGAACAACCTGCCGACAAAACAATGACAAAGAATGTTCAAAAAAAGCTTCAGAAGAATGTACGCCTATTGGTGAGGCCTGTTTAAAAAAAATTGGCTTAAACGATTGCTTTAATCCTAAAGAAGTTCATTTAAGAATTAATAAAGAATGCAATAAGCTTTGGGTTGACCCGCATTTTAAAGATTGGTCAAAAGATAAAAAACTTTTTAGGATGTATCCACCCTATAACGAAAATCCCGAAACATACATCCCTTCTGGTGCTGAGTCGCCAGATGGGCTGCTCTTTTGCCAACCATGGGGTTTTGGCGCAACTTGTTTACAAAAAAGTTTGGCAATGGAAAGAGAGTGTAAAAACATATTCACTGAACAAGGAAAAACTCCGTCTGCTGATTGTAATCTTAAAATCCAGACCGCAAAACCAGACCAAGTTTATTGTTCTTGGACAGAAGCACACCCTTCTCAATATCCTTACCACTGCTCTTACCCCTGGTACCGGTGCAACAATTCCTGCTGTATTAATAAATATATAGACCAAAAAAATATTGACAAAATTCTTAACACCTTAGACACGCAATGTGAACAAACAAAGGAATTAAAAAAAGAAAAGGAAGTAGAAAAAGAAAGAAAAATACCTGAGCCGTGTAATTTTTTACCTCTTTTTACAAACGAATTTCCCGAACCTAAACCCGAGGAATATTCTCCTTCGCCCCAGACTGCTCCTTCTCAAATAATTGGTGATTTCCCTGCCAGTATTTTGGGATGCGGAGCTGCGCCACCAACAGTTCCTAAAATATCTTTTCCCGATATAATTATTCCTGATATTATTTTGCCATCTTTTAATGTTCCGCCTCTTCTTTATATTAAACTACCCAGTTTTGTTTTTGAGGATTTGATTTTAGGTGATTTTGAACTTTGTGATTTAAACGCCTGCCGAGATTTTTTCCCTTCTTTAGATTTCCGCTTTCCGATTTTGGACTTACCAACAATTGATATACCGCCAATCCCCTTAGGAGAAATTTATGGTCAAGATTTCCAGTCAACTTTAGAAGTTCCTTCTTTTAGATTGCCGACCTATGCCCTGCCTCTTTTTCAGCTTCCGTCTCTGGGTGATTTAATAATGCCAGAAATGAAATTGCCGGCAATTCCCCTGCCTCAACCAAAATTAACACTTTCTTTTCAAGGTATTGATTTAAGCGCTATTTGGGGGCTGGTCTGGACCTATATATATAATGCTCTGGGAGCCCCTAATTATGGTATTTGTATTGATTTTAAATTGGATTTGATACCTTTGACTATTGCCTTTCCAGATTATTATTTTCGCTGGCCGCAATTTCCAAGAATTCCAGAGATTCCTTTTTGTAAAGATATTGACCAATTTTGCCGACAAATGAAAACTTCTTTAAAAGAAGTAACCAATAAAACCAAGGCAATAGAAGATGTATTTAATAAACTCGCTCAAAAAGAAATTCAGCAGAAACTTGATAAAGCGGCTCAAACAACAAAAAAAATAATTGAAGAAAATATCCAGCAGCAACTTTTGGATAGAAGAGGAAAAATAAAACAAGACATAGAAAATCAAATTGCCCAACGCAGAGAAACACTTGAAATTGATATCGGAGAATTTACAATTCCGGCCATTGATTTGGATGCAATAGTCAATCTGCCAGACAAAATATCTATTCCCTGGCCAGCTGAATTAAAAAACATTTCCCTTGCTAAACCTTTCGGCTATGACCTTCCTAAAATTCCTTTAAAAGATTTGAAATATGAAAAAGAATTTTCTTTAAAAGGACCTGGTTTTCAAATGCCAAGTTTAAAAATTGATTTAGGTAATTTGGGAAATAGGGGAGAATGTAGAAGTTTACCGGCAAAAGGTGGCAACCCCTGCCCAGAAACTCAGTTCCTAAAAACCTTAAACGAAATAAGAGACCGCGCTGAAAAAATAGATGGGGCTTCACAAAAAATCATTAACATATTACAATAATTAAAAGAAAGGTATATTATACAATATGACAAAAATCATTATTTTCTTTTTATTAATCCTTATTCTTGCTTTTATTCAAGTTAGTTTTGCTTTTGCTGCTGAGGGTACCAAAGAAAGGTCTTTAGAATTAATTTATCCAACTATTCCCGGGGCGCCCACCCCTGTATATGTTTCTTCTGGTCTTCCTCAGTATATTCAATATGTCTATATCCTTGCTGTTATTGTCATTGGTTTTATAATCTTGGGTGTCTTAATTTATAATGGCTTTCTTTGGATGACTTCAGCAGGTGATCCGGGAAAACTCAAAAATGCTAAAGACGGAATATTTTCTGGATTCCTGGGAGCTGCTATTTTGCTTTTTGCCTCTCTTTTGTTTAGAACTATTAATCCTCAATTAACTTATTTAATTCCGGCTGACGTCAAAGTAGTAAAACCAATAATTCCAGGTGGGATTTACCTCTGTAATTATCCTATTGGAGAAGGGACTATCTCAGGCGTTCTCAATAATTACACTAATTTAGGAGGAAATGTTCCTATTGAAAAACAGATTCAGGCAGCCAAAGACTTTTCTGATATAGTAGTGGGACAACCAGATGGCCCAAGAAAATGTTTTAGAGTGCAAATAAGAGATTCATTGGATAGAGAATATGTGCTGGAGAAGGGAGAAAGATATAGTTTATTTGTTGTGCCTGACTATAATCCACGGCTTAACCCTCCTTGGGAATATAATTATGGAGTAATTTTGCATGAAAGAGACAACTATATTGGAAAATGTGCGATATTTCCAGAACCCAAAGGAGAAAAAATATACGGCCAAACAACTAATTATTCTGTACAATTAGATTTTAAAGTTAGGGCATTCACTCCTTTTAAAAAAATAGAAGTGCCAAAAGGCGACAAAGAAATAGTTAGAATGTTTGAGGGTCTATATTATAATGACATGGATCTACTAGATAAAAAAAAAGATGATTTAGCAGATAAATCTTGGGCTTTTACAGAATCTCAAGAAGTTAAGGAGGTAATAGATTTAGGAGATCTCCATCGTAACATCAGGTCATTTTTTATTCCTCGAGCAATCAGAGATGATTATTTTGTTATTTTTAAAGGAGCAGGAAACATTGAATGCATAGCTATGGCCAAATACAACAGCAATCTTACACCATATCGTATTGGCCACTGTCGTAAAGGTATGAACGAGGTGTGTAGGTTTTTTTACGGACAT
>BBPF01001619.1_pt3 | contig 28753 bp, 26 predicted proteins | sample 1343921 | NCBI WGS metagenome assembly BBPF01 (sample SAMD00019090, study PRJDB2971) | groundwater metagenome | isolation source: The Cedars highly-alkaline
AAGTCAAAATTACAATGCAAAATTCAAAATTTGAAGTTGATTTGAAAAACTTTTAACTTTTAACTTGCACTTTTGCCTTTTGACTTTTAACTTTTGAATTAGTTCTTAAACTGGTGTTCAGGTGAACTGGTGCACTATTTTTGATAGGAGGAGATTAAATGGGAATGTGGATTGGAAGAGGAGTAAAAGCAAGGCGGTGTTATGGATTTGATGAGATTGCTCTCATTCCGCGGTCTTTGACAATCAACCCTCAAGACACTGACCTGACATGGAGGATAGGGACACTGGAGCTTGAAATACCCATCCTGGCATCAGCGATGGATGGGGTGGTGGATGTCCGCTTTGCCATTGAGATGGGCAATCTTGGCGGCCTGGCCATCCTGAACTTAGAAGGCATCCAGACAAGGTATGATGACCCTTCGGAGATAATTAAGGAGATCATCAGCCCGGCTTCAGAGAAGGACATAGAATCGGTGCAGGCAGCCTACAGCAAGCCAATAAAGGAAACTCTTATCTCGCAAAGGATAGAGGAAATAAAGAGAGGTGGTGGTTATGCTGCCGTCTCGGCAATTCCCCAGCGAGCAGAAAGATTTGGCAAGATTGCCCAGAAGGCAGGCGCTGATATATTTGTTATTCAATCTACAGTAGCGGCGCCGAAACACATTTCCTCCACTTACAAGAGCCTTGACCTTGAGAAATTTTGCAAGATGATGAGAATTCCTGTAATTGCCGGTAACTGCGTAACATACGAGGTTGCACTGGCTCTAATAAAAACTGGAATAGCAGGTCTTCTCGTCGGAATTGGCCCTGGAGCAGCCTGTACCACAAGAGGTGTATTGGGAATAGGGGTTCCTCAGGCTACTGCTGTGTGTGATACCGCAGCGGCAAGAGACTTCCATTACAAGCAGACAGGGAAATACGTTCCTATTATTGCTGATGGCGGTATGGTCACCGGCGGGGATATATGCAAAGCGTTCGCGTGTGGAGCTGATGCGGTGATGATTGGTTCAGCACTGGCGCGCACAAAGGAAGCCCCGGGGCAGGGTTATCACTGGGGAATGGCTACTTCTGACGTCAATCTTCCTCGTGGAACGAGGATTTACGTTGGCGTAACGGGAAGCCTGAAAGAAATCTTATTTGGCCCAGCAAGATTGGACGATGGCTCACAAAATCTGATCGGGGCGCTGCGAACTTCAATGGGGAGCCTGGGCGTTAAAAATATCAGTGAGATGCAATTAACCGAGATGATCATTGCCCCGGCAATCCAGACTGAAGGAAAGATTTTCCAGGCAGTGCAAAAAGTAGGAATGGGAAGCAGTAAAGGGGATGCCGAAGCGGGGATTTGAACCCCGAAGAGCTTGCGCCCACTACGCCCTGAACGTAGCGTGTTTACCAGTTTCACCACTTCGGCAGGACTTTCTCTTGATTTATCTGAAAACGGGTTGTAAAATCATAGCATAGAAGGTCAATGTCTGCAAACGTTGCTACCAATAAAAGGGCGTGGTATGATTATGAAATACTGGAAACCTATGAAGCGGGGATTGCTCTCCGGGGAGCAGAAGTAAAATCATTGCGGGGTGGCATGGTAAGCCTGAAGGATAGCTTTGTTAGAGTTGACGGAGACGAGGCTTTCATTTATAATCTTTATATAGCCCCTTATGAGTGCGATAGTGAGCGCGATGAGGACCCGGGGAGAAGACGGAAGCTCCTTCTTCACAAGAGAGAAATAGAGAGGATAAAGGGGAAAACAACCGAGCGGGGGCTAACGGTTATTCCTTTAAAAATTTACTTCAAGCGTGGATTGGCAAAAGCAGAGCTTGCCCTCTCCAGAGGGAAGAGGCAGTATGACAAAAGAGAGCTACTGCGCAAGAGAGAAGCAGAAAGGGAGATGGGAAGAGCAGCAAAAGTGAAAAGGGGGTAATCCTAATGAAGAAAAAACTAATAAAATGCATTGTTATAGCCGCCTGCATTAGTGGAGTTGCTTTCCCTAATAGCTATGCCTGTGTGGGCGCCAGGCCAATGGGAATGGGCGGAGCATTTATTGCCGTAGCGGATGATGTTAATACCACCTACTGGAATCCAGCAGGTCTAACCTTTGTCCTCGACTGGAAAGAGGGGCGCTCAGAGCTTGCCTACAGTGCCCTTCTCTATCGTCGGGAAGAGCTGAAGTACAGTGACTTTGTGATCTTTGTTAGCCCTCTTTATCTGGGAGAATTGGCAGAGATGGGCTTCGGGGTTAGCTATGTAAATACGAGAAATCTCCTTGCTAAAGGGCCCTGGGGCGAATTAGACTGGACCGACCGATGGCTATGGCTTTCCTTTGGGACAGAGCTCTTTCCCGGGGTTTCAGCGGGAGTCAATTTAAGGAAGCAGTTTCAGGAGGAAAGATTGAGAGTTGGGGCAAGGCGGACTTATACTCATAGGAGAAAAACTGTTATCGGCCCTGCTTACAGAAGGTGGGAGGACGATACCTTTGGAGTAGATGTGGGTCTGCTCGGGAGATGGGGGATGTTCTCAGTTGGCGTTCTCTATCAGAACGCAAATAAGCCTGAAATTTTTGGAAGAAGATACATCAGAAACCTCCGTCCAGGAATAGCCATCAGGCCCGATGATGATACTGTTATTGCCATAGATATGTATGATGCATTGGGAGAGAGAAGGGAACACCCGGGCGATGTAAGTGGATTTCTCTGCATCGGGCTTGAGAGATGGATTGGAAACTTTGCGGTAAGGGCAGGCGCCTATCTTGTGAACCCTGACACCTGGAAGCCACAAAAATACACATTTGGGCTCGGGAGTAGAATTAAAGAACAGGAAGGCATATTTACTAGTGGAGAGTTAAATTACGCCGTTCTCTACGAGAGAGGTCATCCTCCCGGCACTCCCAGTAAGGACAAATATACGCATACATTAGGCTTTGCAATTAGATTTCGTTAGCCGTTCACGGTAGGGGGCGATATGGTCTCGACCGGAGAGGAGGCATTGAGGTTGCATGTCGAGGGTGCCAGGTGGCCTCGAAAAAACCTGGCGAAAAACTAACTGCCAACGAGCAGTACGCTTTTGCCAGCTAATTAAAGCTGACACGTCTCCTTAGCCTTGCCTGCAGGGTAAGGAAGACGACGGTAGCAGGCTGGTCCTGCCTTTTTCCTGAAGTGGGCAGGATGAGAGAGATTTGGGATAGCTTCCTCAGGATCCTGCCTGTTGGAGCCCGAGTGAAGCGAATTCAAAGAATAGGATAAGCATGTAGACGCTTCTTTATTCTTCCCTTCCGGGACGCGGGTTCGATTCCCGCCGCCTCCATCAGATAGAAAGTAAATCAGTAACTACTCAGGAGCCAGAAGTCAGAATTCAGGAGTCAGAATGGAAAGGGACAATAGAAAGCCCTCTCCAGTATCTTAAAGGAGTGGGCCCCCAAAGGGCAAAAACCTTATCCCGCATTGGTCTTGAAACAATAGAGGATATTATCTACTACTTCCCACGCTGTTATGAGGATAGAAGCAACCTAAAGCCCATTAATCGTATCCAGGTAGGTAAAACGGAGACCATCAAAGGAAAAGTCCTGGCCTCGGGCCTGAAAAAACCCCGACCCCGTCTGGAAATCCTCAAAGTAGCTATTAGCGATGGAACAGGAATCGTTTATGCCGTCTGGTTCAACCAATCCTATCTCCAGAAATCTTTTCCCGTCGGAACTGCCGTCATCTTAAGCGGCAGGGTGGACAGATTCCGGGAGATTCAAATCGTCAACCCGGCTTACGAAATCCTTGCCGGGGACGAAGAGGACCTTATCCATACGGGCCGCATTGTTCCCATCTATTCCCTGACGGAAAAGTTGACCCAGAGGAGACTGCGCTCCTTAATCAAAGACGTTCTTGATAAATATGCTAACCGGCTGCCCGATATCCTGCCGGAGAATATGCGCCGCCGGCATTCTTTAATTGACCTTCCCAGAGCTATCATCCATATCCATTTCCCGGAGAGCGAAGAAGACAAAGAATCGGCCCGCTACCGTCTGGTTTTTGATGAGTTCTTCTTTTTGCAATTGGGCTTAGCTCTTAGTAAGGCGGGGAAAATTCGGAGTAAGGGAATCGGGCATAAAGCTTCGGGGAAACTTTCCCAAAGGTTGAAGGAGCTTCTGCCCTTTAAATTGACCACCGCTCAGGAGAGGGTGATAGAGGAGGTCCGGGCCGATATGGAGAAGGATAGACCTATGAGCCGTCTTCTTCAGGGAGATGTGGGTTCGGGGAAGACGGTAGTAGCTGCCTCTGCTCTCCTCACGGCGGTAGAGGGGGGATTTCAAGCCGCTCTTATGGTGCCCACGGAAATTTTAGCCGAACAGCATTTTCTTAATTTGCAAAGATGGCTCCTGCCCCTGAGAGTAAAAGTTGCCCTCTTAATCGGGAGCCTCAGTCCCCGAATGAAGAGGGAATCCCTAAAAGAGATAGAATCGGGCCAGGCGGACATTGTCGTGGGCACCCATGCTCTTATTCAGGAAAAGATTAAGTTTTCCCGTCTAAGCTTAATAATCATTGACGAACAGCATCGGTTTGGAGTGAAACAGCGAGCGGCCTTGAGGGAGAAGGGGGTGGAAACCCCCGATGTCTTGCTTATGACGGCTACCCCCATCCCCCGCACCTTAGCTCTTACCGTATATGGAGACCTGGATATCTCCACCCTTGATGAGTTGCCCCCGGGGAGAATGCCGGTGGCTACCTACCTGGTGGGGGAGAAAGACCGCCCGGGAGCTTACAAGTTTTTAGAAGAGGAGATTAAAAAGGGAAGGCAAGCTTATATCGTTTATCCTTTAATAGAAGAGTCGGAGAAGTTGGAAGTAAAGGCAGCTACCGAAATGGCCCGGCATTTTCAAAGAGACATTTTTCCCCATCTCAGGGTAGGGTTGCTTTATGGAAGGATGAAGGGAGAGGAGAAAGAAAAGGTAATGCAGCTCTTTAAGGAAGGGAGGATTGACATTCTCGTTTCCACTACGGTTATTGAGGTAGGGATAGACATACCCAATGCCTCGATAATGGTTATTGAAAATGCAGAGAGGTTTGGGTTGGCCCAATTGCACCAGATGCGTGGTCGTGTTGGACGGGGAGATTACCAGTCTTATTGCCTTATGCTCGGGAGTCCCGCCAGCCAGGAAGGCAGAAAACGACTCCAGGTGATGACCGAGACCAGCGACGGCTTTCGGATTGCCGAGGAAGACTTAGAGCTGCGCGGTCCGGGAGAGTTTTTTGGAATCAGGCAATCAGGAATGCCTGAGCTGCGAATTGGAGATATCGCCTCCGATATGAAACTGATGGAACTTGCCCGACGGGAAGCCGGCCTCATTCTTGCCGCCGACCCCGAGTTAAGAGATGGCGAGCATTACCTGCTCCGCCAGACACTCAATAGGAGATTTCCAACATCTTTCGAGTTTCGAGTTTAAGCTTCTCTGTGCCTCTCATTGAATGGATTTCAGCTCCAGCTTTCCTTCTATGACCGCTTTTATGCCCGATGCAGCTGCCCGTGCTCCTGCCACTGTAGTAATGTAAGGAATCCCATATTGAATAGCCGCTTTTCTGATGTAGCTGTCATCATATTTGGCGCCTTTGCCAATAGGAGTATTGATTACCAAATCTATTTCTTTGTTTTTGATATAGTCTAGGATGTGCGGTCGTTCCTCATGGAGCTTGAAAATACTTTGCGCTTTGATTCCTTGCTTCTCAAGGTAGTCTTTTGTCCCTGAGGTAGAGAGAATTTTGAAACCTAATTCATCAAACACTCTGGCTATAGCGGCTATCTGCGGCTTGTCTTTGTCAGCTATGGTAATCAGGATGGTCCCTTTTTGTGGAAGCCTCATGTGAGCGGCAAGCTGCGCCTTATAGAAGGCTCGTCCAAAGTCTGTATCAATTCCCATTACCTCACCAGTTGCTCTCATTTCAGGTCCTAAAATAGGGTCAACCGCAGGAAACATATTAAAAGGAAACACAGCTTCTTTTACGCCAATATGAGAAACCTCTTTCTTTCCTGCAGGGATTATGTCTTTTAATTTTTTGCCTATTAAAACCAGTGTTGCTATTTTTGCCATTGATATACCCATAACCTTACTTACTATCGGGACAGTTCGCGAGGCACGAGGATTAGCCTCTAATACATAAACCTTTCCTTCTACTATGGCATACTGGATGTTCATCAAACCGACGACCCCAAGCGCCTTAGCAATCTTTCTTGTGTAGTCTTCCAAGATGATAAGGTTTTCTTTGGAAATACTGCGTGCAGGAATTACACAAGCGCTGTCCCCTGAATGAATCCCTGCCAGCTCTATATGTTCCATTACCGTAGGAATATACACGTCTTCACCATCACTAATAGCGTCAACTTCAACCTCAATAGCCTGCTCTAAGAATTTATCAATTAACAGCGGATACTCCGGACTAATTTCTATGGCTTGCTTTACATAATCCAAAAGTATCTTTTCATTATATACAACCTGCATGCCCCTCCCCCCCAGAACAAAAGAGGGACGCATCATTAAGGGGTATCCTGTTTTATTAGCTACAATTAGTGCCTCTTCCACTGAACAGGCAACACCGCTTTCAGGCTGGGGGATATTAAGCTCTTGTATTATCTCTTTAAATTTCTGCCTATCCTCAGCAAGATGAATACTCTCAGGACTTGTGCCAAGAATCTTTACACCGGCTTCGTAAAGTTCCTTTGCTATATCTAAAGGGGTCTGGCCTCCAAATTGCACAATTACTCCATCGGGCTTTTCTTTTTCATAAATACTCAGGACATCCTCCACTATCAGGGGTTCAAAGTAGAGTTTATCCGAGGTATCATAATCAGTTGAGACAGTTTCAGGATTACAATTGACCATTACCGACTCTATTCCTTCTTCACGTAATGTGAAGGCAGCGTGAACACAGGTATAATCAAACTCTATGCCCTGGCCAATGCGGTTAGGTCCTCCACCTAAAATCATTATCTTTCGCTTGTTTAGGCGTCCTGCACAGGCAGGCCTGTCTGCTGTGCCGGGCACAGTACAGGCAGGCGCAGGCAGGTATGTTGAAAAATAATAGGCAGCATCAGCGCCACTTACCGGCACTGCTTCATATGCCGCTATTTTTCCCGCATTAAGTCGCTGGGTGTGGATTTCCTTTTCTGTCCTGCTTAAAATTTGAGCGAGATATCTATCCGAAAAACCGTGCTCCTTGGCTTTTATAAGCAAATCTTGGGGCAAACGTTTGTTAGTGAACTTTTTTATCTCTTTCTCAAATTCTACCAACTCCTGCATCTGGCCAATGAACCATTTATTGATTTTGGTCATCTGATAAAGCTCATCCACTGATATACCCTTACGCAGCGCCTCATACATCAAGAAAATGCGCTCACTTGAGGGATTAACCAATTTCGCTCTAATCTCAGAAAGAGAAAGCGAGGTAAAGTCTTTAGCTCCTCCCAGGCCGTATCTTTTAATCTCAAGAGAGCGTATCGCCTTTTGAAATGCCTCCTTGAAATTTTTACCTATACTCATCACCTCACCCACAGCCTGCATCTGCGTGAAAAGTTTATCCTCAGCTTGAGGGAATTTCTCAAATGCCCATCTGGGGAATTTTACCACCACATAATCTCCGCTCGGCACATACTTATCAAGCGTACCTTCCTTCCAGTAAGGGAGCTCATCAAGAGTTATGCCCACCGCTAATTTTGCAGATATAAGGGCAATAGGAAAACCCGTTGCTTTTGAGGCCAGGGCTGAAGAGCGTGAAGTCCGGGGATTAATCTCAATAATAACAACCCTGCCATCCTGAGGATTATGAGCAAATTGCACGTTACAACCGCCCAGGATGCCAATAGCCTCAACAGTCCTGTAAGACATCTCCTGAAATTTTTCTTGCAATTCTTTTGAAACAGTAAGCATTGGCACAACACAAAAGCTATCCCCGGTATGCACTCCCATTGGGTCAACATTTTCAATAAAACAAACTGTAATCTTGTTGCCTTTCGCGTCCCTGACCACTTCAAGTTCATGCTCCTCCCAACCTAAAACCGACTCCTCTATGAGCACCTGGCCTATCGGGCTTACTGACAATCCCCTAACAACAATTGTTCTCAATTCCTCTACATTATAGGCTATGCCTCCGCCTGTTCCTCCCATAGTATATGCCGGCCTTAGAACCACCGGATATCCAAGCTCTTGAGCGACCCTTTCTGCCTCCTCAACAGAATATGCAGGCGAACTTTTAAGCACAGGAATATTAAGCTTAGTCACTGTCTCTTTAAAGATAATCCGGTCTTCACCTCTTTGTATAGTCTCTTCGCTTACACCAATCAACTCCACATTGTATTTATCTAATATTCTTTTTTTACTAAGTTCAGATGAAAGATTGAGCCCGGTCTGACCGCCAAGATTGGGAAGTAATGCATCCGGCCTTTCCTTGATAATTATCTTCTCCATATTCTCAACAGTAAGCGGCTCAATATAGGTTTTGTCAGCCATTTGAGGGTCAGTCATAATTGTTGCCGGGTTTGAATTTACCAGTATTATCTCATAACCTTCCTTCTTTAAAGCCTTGCAAGCCTGGGTTCCTGAATAGTCAAACTCACAAGCCTGGCCAATGACGATTGGCCCTGAGCCAATGATTAATATTTTCTTTATGTCAGTTCTTTTAGGCATATCCTTAAATCTTTATATATCAAACTGAATTGTAGTATGCTCAATATCATACCTTTCGTTCAAGAATTTATTTATTCTATTAAGAATTTCTGTTGATTTTTTTTGGTTTACACCATTAATGGCTATATGTGCTGTTAATGAATACATGTTAGAGGTAATCTCCCAGATATGCATATCGCGAATATCTCGAACCTCAGGGATTTCTTTTTTAAGTTCAGCGCTTACATTATCTATGTTAATTCCCTTTGGCGCAGTTTCTAACAAGACATTAATAGAATCCTTAAAGAGCCCTCGCGCCCACATAAAAATCACCAAAGAAATACCGATGCTCGATAAAGGGTCAACAATATACCAACCGGTAAAATACATGATAATTGCTCCGAATACAACTACGACAGAAGATAATGTATCTGCTATCACATGGAGAAAAACTCCTTTGGTGTTTATATCATCTCTGGCGCTTCCCCGCAAGATTAATACACTTATTGCATTTACAGTAAGACCAACTACTGCTACGAGGAACACTTGAAGCCCTAAAACAGGTTCAGGACTAATGAGTCGTTTAATTCCTTCGAAAAAGATGTAAGCTGTCACAGCAAAAAGGAAAAGGCTGTTAAAAAGTGCTGCAAGAATTTCTACCCGATAAAACCCGTATGTCCTATGATGACAGGAATCTTTACGGGCTATAATAATTGCCACATAACCAATCCCTAAAGCAAAGAAATGGGTAAACATATGTCCGGCATCACTAAGTAAAGCTAAGCTATTTGTTAGAACGCTACCTATTACCTCAATGATCATTACAATTCCAGTAATGACCATTACAAGTTTTAGCTTCTTCCGCTCTATACTTTTATATATATGAGCGAAGGAATCCCTGACCTTAGGTTTATGATGATGCTTAACTGTCATATAATAACTCCAGTTTTTAAGATACCCACCCTGGGCGGCCTCCAATTAGGGAAGATTGGGGGTTGCAGAGCAGAGATGCTTTACTTCGCACTCCTGACATAAGGGTTTTCTTGCCCGACAGGCTTTTCTGCCGTGATCCACAAACATATAATTAAAGTCAATCCAGTCTTTCTTTGGCACAATTCTCATAAGATCCTGCTCTATTTTATCAGGGTTTTTCTCTTTGCTTAAACCCATCCTTCTTGAGAGCCTTTTGACATGAGTGTCAACTGCTATGCCCTCTGTTTTTTTAAAACTGCTTGACAGCACTATATTTGCTGTCTTTCGGGCAACGCCCGGCAAAGCAACAAGTTCATTCATGCTCTGAGGTACATTGCCATTAAAACTTTCCACAATCTTCTTTGCTGCAGCGATAATGTTTTTTGCCTTGTTTCTGTAGAAACCCGCAGTGCGGATTTCCCGTTCTAAAATAGATTGCTTTGCTTCAGCAAAGTCAAATACAGTCTTGTATTTGCTGAAAAGATGCGGGGTTATTTTATTTACTCTTTCATCAGTGCATTGAGCAGCAAGGATTGTTGCTACTAAAATTTGAAGTGGTGTTTCGTAGTGAAGCGCGGTGCGGCTTTCAGGGTATGTCTTACGCAATATCTTTATTATTTTTGCTATTTTTTCTTGTAACATGCTTTCATAAGAAAACTCGCCGCTTCGCTCCTCATTTTCTTCTATACTATGTTGGTCTTATTTGTCAAGAAAACTTGCTTTTTCTTGTTTTTTCTTGTTAACTTCTATATGAATACTACTGTAGCATCCACCTGTTGAGCAGTTGAGACGTGGAAAGTTAAGAGGAGGAGGTGAGTTATGAAATCCCACACTGAATACTTATGGTTTACCACTCGCAAGAGAAGAGAATTTATTAACATAACTCTGAATGTTAGAGAGTGCCTGAGAAAGAGTGGAATAACAGAAGGATTATGCCTGGTCAATGCTATGCATATAACTGCAAGCGTATTCATAAATGATGATGAGGGTGGATTACATCAGGACTTTGATAAATGGCTTGAGGAACTTGCTCCTCATGAGCCCATATCTCAGTACAGACACAATTTGACAGGAGAAGACAATGCCGATGCACACCTGAAAAGAACAATAATGGGTCGTGAGATTGTGGCAGCTGTTACTAATGGAGAACTCGATTTTGGCCCCTGGGAGCAGATATTCTATGGTGAATTTGATGGATGTCGCAGGAAAAGAGTGATGGTCAAAATAATAGGAGAATAAAGTCCAGCCTCAATTTCTCTTGCCATTTTAGCAAACTGTGGGTAGAATTGTCCTCGTTGCTATTAACCATATAACCAATTTATTAGAAGTAAAGAGCACTTTGAAATATCTACAATACCTTTTATATCAATTAGGCAGCTTCCTCTCTCGTCGGAGTCCTCTATGGCTCAGCTACTGGTTAGCCCGCAAAGCCGGGAGTGCAAGCTATTTTTTGAGAAAAAAGGCGCGCCTTGCAGTCAGGGAGAACATACAGCAGGTTCTGGGTGATGGCGATGAAGTTGACGCTAAAGCGAGGGCGTGTTTTCAAAACTTCGCTAAATATGTGGTTGATTTCTTTCGCTTTCCAATGATAAATAAAGAAAGCCTGGATGAATTCATAATCATTGAGGGGAAAGAGCACCTGGATGAGGCGCTCGGATATGGAAAAGGGGTGGTTGCCCTATCGGCTCATCTGGGACACTTTGAGCTGGCAGGAGCTGCACTTTCTCTCCTGGGTTACCAGATAAATGCCGTTTCCCTGAGACAGCCAAACCCTTACATAGATAGATTGTTTATCAGGCAAAGAGAAAAGTGTGGAGTAAAAGGGATTCCTTTTGGTTCAGCGGCAAGAGGGTGTTATCGAGCGCTCCAGAGGGGGGAGATAGTTGCTCTTTTAGGAGACCGCGACATAATGGGACAGGGCATCAATGCCACCTTTTTTGGCAAAGATACCACTATCCCTCGTGGCCCGATCAGTCTGGCACTCTCTACGGGCGCCGCTATTCTTCCCGGTTTCGCAGTGCGGGGGAAGAATGATAGATTCTGTCTTTTCATAGAAAAGCCTTTTTTCCTTACTCCAACGGGAAACAAAGAAAAGGATATTATGGAAGCAACAAAGAAGGTTATCGGGATACTGGAAACCTATATCAGTCGTTATGTTGAGCAGTGGAGTATGTTTTACAGAATATGGGGGAGAAATGAATCAATTTCTCAAAGAGCTAAGATTTAATGAAAAGGGCCTTATTCCCGCCATTATCCAGGAGGCAGGGACAAATGAGGTGTTGATGTTGGCCTATATGAATGAGAGAGCGATTACAGAAACTATTGTCACGGGCAGAACACACTTCTGGAGCCGCTCACGAGAAAAGCTCTGGAAAAAAGGAGAAACATCAGGATGCGAGCAAATTGTACAGGAGATCTTATTTGATTGCGATGAAGATGCGCTGCTCATCCGCGTTCATCAGAGGAAATTTGCCTGCCATACAGGTTACAAATCGTGTTTTTATCGGAAAATTAATGGTAAAAAAGGAGAGATAGTTATCGTGGGTCGCAAATTCGTTGAAGGGAGGAAATAGGTGAACCAGCAAATATTCAGGGAATACGATATTCGGGGAATAGCGGAAGAGGACCTTGCTCCGCCATTAGCAGAGAACTTAGGAAGGGCTGTTGGAACCTGTGTCAAAAAAAGGGGTGGAAAAAATATTGTTATTTGCCGGGACAATCGCTTATCATCAAAGCGGCTCAGGGACGAGTTCGTCTCCGGGCTGCTTTCCACCGGTTGCAACATCGTAGATATTGGTGAATTACCCACCCCAATACTGTACTTCTCAATAATTCATTACCGTAAAGACGCAGGAGTAATGATCACCGGAAGCCACAACCCTTCTGAGTTTAATGGCTTTAAAATTTGTTATGGCGAGAAGTCCATTTATGGAGATGAAATTCAGGAGCTAAGAAGAACTATTGAATCGGGGGCGTTCAGTAAAGGAGAGGGGTTTCTCACCAAAGAAAACCCTGTCTCCAGCTATATAAACTGCATTAAAGAAAAGATAAGCATGAAGGAGGGCATAAGGGTAGTAGTTGATGCTGGAAATGGCACAACCTCTAATTTGGCGCCGCGGCTCCTAAAAGAAATAGGATGTGAAGTAATCGAGCTTTACTGCCAATCAGACGGGAACTTCCCCAACCACCACCCTGACCCCACCATTCCGGAAAACTTAAAAGATTTAATTACTGCCGTTAAAAAAGAGGGAGCAGACCTGGGAATAGCATATGATGGCGATGGAGATAGAATTGGGGTTGTTGATGAAGAAGGAGAGATAATCTGGGGCGATAAATTAATGATTATTTTTGCCAGGGAAATCCTTACCAAAAACCCGGGAGCAAAAATTGTTTTTGATGTCAAGTGTTCACAAAGCCTAACAGAAGAAATTGAGAAATCAGGCGGAGTTCCAATTATGTGGAAGACGGGGCATTCGTTAATCGAGGCTAAAATCAAGGAGGAAGGGGCGCTTCTCGGGGGTGAGATGAGCGGACACATCTACTTCGCTGACAACTACTTTGGCTACGACGATGCCTTGTTTGCCACCGCAAGACTGATGGAAATTCTCTCTACAACGAATAAAAAATTATCCCGGCTTCTCACCGGCACCACTGAATACAAGTCAACTCCTGAGATAAGGATACCGTGTCCTGATGAGCAGAAATTTGAACTTGTTGAGAGGGTAAAAAAATATTTTAGTGAGCGGTACAAGACAATTGATATTGACGGAGTGAAGGTGCTTTTTGCCGATGGCTGGGGTCTGGTTAGAGCATCAAATACTCAGCCAATTCTTGTTTTGCGGTTTGAGGCACGCTCCGAGGAAAAATTAAGAGAGATAAAATCGCTCATAACCAGCAAAATAAAGGAATTTCAATGAGCAGATTGACCAAGAAAAACAGCGCAGGGCAAAAATCACTCTGGAGAATATGGGTTATTGATACAATAATTCCTGCTGCCGCTGTTGCTCTCTTCATCATCACCTTTATTGCCCAGTTGTATAGAATTCCCAGCGGCTCAATGGAGCCAGTCCTCCAACCAGGAAACCGAATATTGGTTTCTAAGTTTGCCTATGGCATAAGAATTCCTTTTAGCGGGAGGTGGATTCTCCAGAGAAGAGCCCCGGAAAGAGGAGACATTATCGTCTTTCTTTTTGACAATGACGGAAGGAGAAGAAATTTCGTCAAGCGAGTAATCGGAACCCCCGGGGACAGGATTAAAATAAAAGATGGAGAAATCTATATAAATGGCATTGTTGTTGACGAGCCACCGCAGATTCCCAGGGAGCGCTATTATCCAATCAGAGCGGGGTCTTATGGTTATAACGAGGTAGAGGTTCCTGCGGGAAAGCTCTTTGTCCTCGGAGACAACGCCGCCATCAGCTTTGATAGTCGCTCGTGGGGATGGCTCTGCCAGAGGAAAGTAAAAGGAAGGGCGGTCTTAATCGTCTGGCCACCAGGAAGAGTTCGCCCAATATCAGATAGATAGCTATAGACTGAAGGCTGAATTTAGGTTTTAGCCCTGAATCAAGTTCAGGGTAGGATTTACCTGCCTGCCGCAGGCAGTTTAGAATTTTGAGTAGTTACAAGAATGTTTTCTTTATAAAACAAATCGCCGCCACAATAAAAACAATATTTGCAAGCCAGGCGCCTATAACAGGCGGAAGCACGCCCTTCCCTAACAACTGCCCCAGATTAAATAAAACCAGATAGATAAATGCCAACCCGAGCGCTCCTCCAAATCCAGCCGCTACTCCCACCTTTTTTGCTCCCATTACAAAAGGGATACTAATCAGGACAACAATAAGGTTAGCAAGGGGACGAGAGAGCCTTGAGTGAATTGCAACCAACTCCTCTCTGGGTAGGAGCCCACCTCCTTTTAGCGCCCTGATACGCATCCTTAGCTCTTGAAAAGTAAGTTCCGCCACTTTTTTTTCACCAACAAGGAAATCAGTAGGGGTTTCAACGACATCAAGCTCCTTAAGCGGCTCCGGACCAAAAACCCTCTCCCCGTCAACATACTTTACTGTAAAGCCCCCACAAAGAACCCAGCGGTTATTCTGCCACACAGCCCCTTCGGCATTAACCCTCCACTCTAATACCCCATCCCGCGAGAACCTCAGGACCTCCAGTCCTATAATGGTATTTGTCTCCCCATTAAACTCTCTGGCGAAAAAGATATTCCCGCTCTCTCCATAGAGAAGTAGGTTTGTCAGGATGAGCGGGGAGATATCTCCTCTTCTTGTTTTTTCTATTATATTTGCCCGTCTTGTTGCTTCAGGGGCAACCACCTCGCCAACAAATGCAGCAAAAAGACTGACAAGAAAAGCAGCTACAAGCAGGGGAAGTATTGCCCGATAAGAGCTTACACCCGCCGCCATCATTGCCGCAAACTCATTCTTTCTTACTAATCTACCCAACCAAAACAAAACAGCCATAATACAGGATAATGAACCAATAATAATAAAAACTTCGGGAGCGCGATTTAAATAATAATTAATCATTGTCACCACCGGAAGCCCGATAGCGATCCACTCATCGGATTTCTCAAAGAGGTCAACCACCTGATAAATGGCAATAAAGATTACAGAAGCGAGGAAATATGCCCTTAAAAAACCTGCCGCGAGGTAACGGTCAAGAATTCTCATAATAATTAAACTAATCCCTTTAACTACCTTTAATTAAAAAGGTGCCGGCGGCAGCGAGCACCCCCCCGGGGAGCCACATCGCAATGGCAGGAGGGAGCATGCCCCCCTCACTGAGGGCGCCAAAAAACATCATCATTATGTAATAGATGATAACAACTAAAACACTTAACCCGAACCCGACCGATCTGCCCTCTTTTTTAACGATAATTCCTAATGGTACCCCGATGACCACAAAGATGAGGGGTGTAAATGCAAGGGCCGCTCTTCTATTAATCTCGGTGAGTAGAGCATAGACCTTTCTTCCCTTAAGCACCCCCACCTCGTCTCGCAGCTCCTGAAGCGTCATCTCTCTTAGCCTTCTACCCCTCTCTATCGTTTGTGGAAGTAAAACAGAAAGCTGGTACTCTTTAAACCTTGAGCGGCGATAGTCACGGAGATCAGCAGCCACTACCTCTTCTTTCACCCCATCAAAAAGTAATAAAATTATTCTTTCTCCGCTGGCATCGGAAACCACTCTTCCGCGCCTGGCAGAGATTGTCACGGGGAATTTTTCTCCGCGCAACTGCCAGATATGAACCCCGCGCAATTCCTCTCCCTTTACTTGCTCAACAAAAAATCGGTAACCAGTAAACTCTTTAACAAAAACTCGCTCCTCAAAGAGAACATACGGCCCCTTCTCCGCCAGCCTGTGAATAGTAGTCTCAAGCCTGTATTTAGCTAATGGCGAGACATTGTTCCCAAAGTAAAGCAAGAATAGACTGGCAAGAAAACTGACCAGGAACACCAGCGTAAATAGATGCCACACCCTGATTCCGCTCGCTCTAACAGCAAGGAACTCATTATTATCAGAGAGTCTTCCTGTAACCGCTAATATCGCAGCAAGGACAGCTATTGGCAGGCTATAAGGAAGGGAAAGGGTGAAGATATGGGTTAGCAGTCTAAATAAAACACCCCCCCCTCCATCAATAACAACATTTATTAATTGCGGAAGCCTCCCGACAAAAAAAATAAAATTAAAAATTAAAAAAGAGGGGGGGAGCGCAAACAAAAATTCCCTTACAACATAAAACGACAAAACCTTCATTATAATTTACCTAATCTATTGCTCAAATATCATTGGTATGATAAAATCAGGCTCGTTCAAGTACCTGATAACGCAATTTAATAATAACATAAGAGCATATTTATTACAATATCAAGGGGCATAGGTCTATTGTGGATAAATGCAAGATGGGTTCTTATGCTATTAATAACAAGGATTTATTATTAGTCTCTATTTTACACCACAACTATCTGTGTATGGTAAAGATACTATAACCTGTGGATAGGTTGTGGAAAAACAAAGGAAGGGTGTTGACATTGAATCCCTGGGAACAAACATTAAGTATAATCACTAAAAAAGTAGACTCTCGCATCTTCAACAGCTGGTTTAAACAGATAAAGTTTATCTCTTTCTCTGATAATACGCTTTCATTGGGTGTCCCCAGTAGATTTTTTTGTAACTGGATTAAAGAACACTACCTTGATTTAATCAAGGAAGCATTATTAGATATTAATAAAAAGGAGGTTCTCCTGAATTTCCTAATCACTACTTCTTGTTATAAAAATCACCCACCGCTCGCAGAACACCCATCATCACAGCCCCGCCTTAATAAAAGATATATCTTTGATAATTTCATTGTTGGGGAAAGCAACCACCTTGCCCATGCTGCCTCTCTTGCCGTTGCCGAGTCCCCATCACGAGCATATAACCCATTATTTATTTATGGTGGTGCAGGATTGGGGAAAACACATCTTATGCAGGCAATTGGCCATTTTATAAGAGAGAAAAAAAATGGTGTCAGGATCTCATATATGTCAACAGAGGCTTTTTTTAATCAATTTGTCAGGGCAATACAAAATCGTACAATGCAAGATTTTAGAGATAAATATCGTAACACAGATGCTTTCTTGCTTGATGATGTTCATTTTCTTATTGGGAAAGAGTCTGCCCAGGAAGAGATTTTTCATACCTTTAATACATTACATGATAGTTATAAGCAAATTGTTTTCTCCAGTGATCGTCACCCAAAAGAGATTCCAACGCTTCATGAGCGATTACTCTCGCGGTTTGAGTGGGGATTGGTTGTTGATATTCAACAACCAACGCTGGAGGTGCGAATTGCCATCCTTAAAAAATTAATAGATGAGAAGGGTGTGCCTTTCCCCAATGAAGCGATTGTTTTTATCGCAAGCCAGATTAAATCAAATATAAGGCGGCTTGAAGGAGCGTTAACCAGGGTTTTTGCCCATGCTGCATTAACTAAAACAACGATAAATTTAAAACTAACAGAAGATGTCCTGGGAGATATTTTATTTAAAAATAAAATAACAATGGAGCTTGTTAAAGAAAGCGTAGCTGAATTTTATGGACTAAAAACCTCTGACCTGCAAGATAAAAAAAAGAATAAAGAGGTTGTTTTCCCGCGGCAGATAGCAATGTTTTTAATAAGGGATTTAACAGATTATTCCTTTCCTGAAATAGGAGATAGTTTCGGGCACAGAGATCACACAACGGTTATTCATGCATGTAAAAAAATAAAAGAGGAAATAAAAAACAACACGATAATGAAGCATAATATTGAACGAATAAGAAAAAAAATAGAGAATTGATTTTTTGTGGATAAACTTATTGGGTTATTAATATTAAATTAACAGGTTATCTCTTTGGTATGTAATTAAAAACTCGGTTTTCTATTAAAAATAGTCATTACAGTTACTACTACTGTAACTTATATTAGAAGAGAAGGAGTAATAGGAATACCATGAAAGTGAATTGTTTAAAAAAGGATTTAGTTAAAGGAATAAATATGGTAGATGATATTATCTTAATAAGTAATACATTACCAATTCTATCTAATCTACTTATTGAAACAAGCGAGAACTCTCTACATATGATAACTACTAACCTGGAAGTAGGAATGGAGTGTTATATTCCTGCCCAGGTAATAGAACAGGGTAAAATCACAGTTCCAGCCCACAAAATCAGTGAAGCAGTTAAATCATTACCTGATGTTGAAATAAACATAAATACAGAAAATAATACCTTTATTATTAATTATAAAAAAGGTTTTTTCAGGATTAACGGATCGGGGGTAGAGGACTTTCCTGAACTACCACAAATAGAAAAAAGCAATACTTTTTCAATTAAGCAAACAGACTTAAAAAGAATGATAAAAAAGACATCCTTTGCTGTCTCTTATGATGATGCTCGTCCTGCACTTAGTGGCGTTCTTTTTGTGGTAGTTGAGGATATTTTAAGATTAATAGCTACGGATGGAAGAAGAATGGCTTGTATTGAAAGCACAATAAAGAATTCCTGTCGGGGTAAAAAAGAGATTATTATTCCCATTAAAACAATTAATAAACTTTCAAAGATTTTAGATAAAGGAGAGGTTGAGGTTTCCTTTGGAGAAAACGAAATATCCTTTCAAATAAAAAATAAAGACAGGTTGGTATCCCGGCTCATTAATAAACAGTTTCCTGATTACCAAAAAGCCATCCCACCTGATTTTAAAAGGAGAGTGAGATTGAAAAATAAAGAGTTTTTTGATAATCTAAAGAGGGTCGCTGTTCTAACAAGTGAAGAATCAGCTGCGGTGGGGTTTGATGTATTGGCAGATAAAATAATATTAAAAGCAAATATTCCTGGTATCGGAGAGGTGAAAGAGGAGGTGGATTTAAAACATAAAGAACCATGTCCTGATGTCCCGTTAATTAATATTATTTTTGAACCAAGATATATAATGGATTTTTTAAAAAACGAGGAAAGCGCTGATGTGTTCCTGGATTTAAACGGCCCACTGGATTCAGGGGTAATGAAGCCGGATGGAGATGAAAAATACACCTATGTGATTATGCCAATAAGACCATAAAGAAAGGGGAGGTTCCCAAGTGGACAAAGGGAGCAGACTGTAAATCTGCCGCCGTACGGCTTCGGAGGTTCGAATCCTCCTCTCCCCAAAACCAGCCCCCCATTTATTGCCACAAAAGAATCAGGAGGATAATTATGCCAGTGACAAAATCTGCAAAAAAGAGGCTCAGGATTAACAAGAAGAAAAAGGCTTATAATATCAAATATAAAAACAAGGCAAGGTCTTCACTCAAGGAATGCGAGCAAGCGGTAAAATCCGGGCGACCCGGTGAGGCAAAAACGATGCTGCCCGGGTTAATAGCGATACTTGATAAAACGGCTTCCAGGGGGGTGATTCATAAAAAGAGGGCGGCAAGAAAGAAGTCGCGCTTCGCGCGTAAAGTAAATCAACTACAAAGCCTTATGACAAGTAGCTCTAACACTAACTCAGGTGAGAATCTTTCTGATTTGAAATCAAGCTCTGCCTGAAGAATAGAACGAAAGCCTTTTTTAAACCTGTCCCACCCCAGCCCCTGTCGCCTCATCTGCCAGGCAATGGCGTTGATAAGTGTCTTTTTTTCATCCACTGAGAGTTTTTTTAGTATTGCAAGTGCTTTTTTTGCCTCATTTTTGTTAATTGCACTGATGATGCCAGAGGTAATTACTTCTTTTGAGTCACCCACTAAAACCCTTATGTCTTCGGGGGTGATGTTCTTTTTATCCCGGCAGTAAAGAACGAGTTTTTCTATCTCATTGTTTAATGTCCGGGTATCCATCCCCACCTTTTCTTTTAACTCAAGGGCAGCTTGAGAGGAAATACTCCACCCCTTCTCTCTGGCCTGCTTCGTAATCCAGGTTATAGATTCACCCTCGGAAGGGAGAGCAAAAACCACCTCAATTCCGAACCTGTAGTCATTTTTCCTCACCAAAAGGACAAGGCAGGTAGGGGGAAAAGGGGAACGGGAGTAGTTTTCAATTACAGCTTTTGCCGAAACCCCTAATTTGTCAGCATTCCTAACAATAACAAGTCGTCTGTCTCCGGTAAGTGTAGGGGTAGAAGCGGCTTTAATGATATCAGTGCCAGTAGATTCTTCTCCGTAGAAAAGATTGAAACTTAGTTCGTCCACCCCCTGCTTAAGGATAAGCTTTTTTAATTTTTTTACTGCCCTCTCTTTGTAGAATTCATCTTCACCTGAGAAAATGTAGATTGGCGGCGCCATTCCTTTCTGGGTGCGAGAAAGAAATTCCTGGTAGCTAATCTTCATTTTCTATTTTCACCCCCCCAGCGTCTCCTTAACAACGCTCCTTGCCAGGTTAGTGAGCGCCCCCCTTTTTGCCTCACGATTGGTTGGAGCGACGGAGCTTCCCTTAATTATCTTGTTTTCCCATAAAACCCTGTTGTTCCGCAGGTCTCTAACGGTGAAGATACCTCCGATGGTCACATAGGGCTCTCCAACCCTCTTGCCCTCAACATAACTTGTAATTTGACCACATAGCCTGAGGTCTGCGCCGTTTTCGCCCCTCGCAACGCTTAGTCTTCCGTCAAATATAAATTCATCTCTTATTTTTTTCTTTATCTGAACTTCAATGCCACCCTCAAATGTTTTATTTTCAATATTAATGGCAATAGACCTGAATTCTGCCACATCGGGGGGAGAGGGCGTATAACACCCTCCCAAGAGAAGGAGCGCTGCGAGATTAGCGCACAGCAGCTTTTGTCGTGAGCTCATTTAATCGGTCCCTCCCCGGAGCCGCCCAGCTGGTTTCCGAGTAGTCATTTAAAATGCTCTCGTAGTAGATTTTGGCAGCGGCAAGTTCACCCTGCCTCTTATAGAATGTTCCAATTCTGTAGAGGTGCTCGGCTAATTGCTCATTTAAAGAAAATAATTTTTCTTCGGCATCTTTCTGCAGAGGGCTATCAGGGAAAAGCTGTTGGAAGTTCCTGAGCTTCTCCCGGGCGCGCCTAGTCATTGTCTGGTCACGGGGCGGAGCAGTAGATTGATTTAAATAAGCCATTGCAATCCCGAAGAGGGCTTTTTCTGCGTACGGGCTTTGTGGATAATTTTCAATGACTCTCTTATAGTGTAGCGCTGCTTTAGGGAAGTCATCGTCATAAAAATAAGACAACCCTATCTTGTATTGAACCCGGGCTGCCTTTTCACCAAAAGGGAGCCTTTCTGATAAAAACTGAAAAAGCCTTCTTGCCCGGGAATAATTACTCTCTGCAAAAAGCCGCGGTCTGTCTTCGTCCTTGAGGATACCTGTGGCAACCCGGTAGAGACCATCCAGCGCCGAGGTCACCTCCTTGCTGCCAGGGTACTGCTCAATTAGCTCCCGATACGCTCTACCTGCTGCAATGAAGTTGCCTTTTGCCTCATGGTCTCTCGCCGCTGTGTATCTTGAGCTGGCGGCATGCCTTTCTTTCTCTTTAATTTCTTTTAGATATCTGATAACTTCAGCGGCGAGCTGCTTATCTATTTCGTCAAGACGTGGATTAAGCCGTTCAGACTTCCTGAACTCTATCCTTGCCTCTTTTGTTTTTCCCTGATAAAAATATTCCCTTCCGCTTTCAAAGTGGTCTATGTGCGAGACGAAGCTGATGCCTGCTGGCGCATTAAATAAAAGAAAAGCGATCAGTGGGAGATTTTTTAATATCGTTGTACTCATTTTTTCTTGTGCCGGTCGCGGCGCAGTCTCTTTTTGCGCTTGTGCTTGGCCATTTTTGTCTTTTTTTTCTTTCTTCCTGATGGCATTTTATTTTTTTTGATGGATTAGCCAACTACCGCGCAGCCACAATTTTCTCGCCGGCAGGGGAGAGAATATGGGGTGTGAGGAAAATAAGGAGCATTTTTTTTTCATCTCTATAGTGCTGGAACCTGAAAAGATGCCCTAAAATAGGAATGTCTCCAAGGAGCGGGATTCTTCCCTTCTCCGCCGTTTTTCTGCTATCAATCATCCCGCCAAGAACAACTGTCCCTCCAGACTCAACCACCATCTGGGTGGTGACTGTCCGCTCAGCCATAATCGGCCAGTCAAGCTCAGCGCCTACACCAAAGAGAGACAGCCTTTCCTCTACTATTCTGACTGTGGGTTCAAGGTGCAGGGTAATCCGCGTCCCCCCCGGGGTAACCGAAGGAGTTACCCTGAGAAGGACACCCGCCTCCTCCTCCTCAATATGGTAAGTTACCACCCAGACTGGCGCTTCTACTGTTCCTATGTTCTCACGCGTAATCTCACCGACATAGGGGACCGATACCATAATGTCAATGGTTGCTTCCCGGTTATTAAGGGTGGTCACCCGTGGGGCAGAGATAACCTCTACCTCACCTTCTTCTTCAAGTGCTCGCAGCACTGCCGTCAGCGCCCTGGGGTCGCCCTTCCTTCCGAAGAAGGTGATGGCTGTCTCTGGATACCTCGGGTCCCAGGGTATCTCAAGCTGAACAGGTTCTCCTTCAATCGTTATTCCTAATGCGTCCAGGTCAACCATCACCTCACCAAGCTCGGTAACGGTGAGCTCAAGGAATTTTGTTTCAATACTGATCTGAGGAGTAGGGATATCTAATTTTCTAAGAATTTTCCTGATCTCCTCATGCTCTTCGGGGGTGGCGTCAATGGTAAGGATGCCGTGAACAGGGTCCAGCCTGACTTTTATCTCAGGAAATCGCTCCTCTAATATGGTAACAATATTTTCTCCCCGGACAGGAGTGGACCAGACGAGGAAGAGTGCCACCAATAATATTGCTCCTACACCTTTCAATTCTCCCTCCTTGCGACAATAATCTCACCCCAGGGGTCAACGAGATGGGCGGTGAGGAAAATAAGAAGCTTTCTTTTTTCATCAAGGTGATACCTGTGCCTGAAGAAAAGTTGTCCTAAAACGGGGATATCCCCGAGGATGGGAAGCTTCCTGTCCACCATCCTCTCTTCCCTCCCGATTAACCCTCCCAAGATAATTGTCTCTCCCGATTCAATTACTGCATGAGTCTGAGTAGTGCGCTCATCAATAATGGGGTGGGCAAAGTCTCTTGGAACTCCCGGCACTCCCGGCACTCTCCTCACCAGGAACTTAACGGTCGGCTTAATCTCCATTGTAATGAGGGCACCTCCTTCAATGGCAGCAGGGGTTACCTCTAAGAAGATTCCCGCTTCTTTTTCTGCTGGAGGTGGAAACTCTGGCACCCCCTCAACAAACCTTACCTCAGTGAGATAAGGAACCTTCGTTTCAAGTTTAATTTCGGCTGTATGTCCGCTTAAGGTCACCACCCGTGGGGCAGAGATGACCTCTACTCTTCCTTCTTTTGCCAGGGCTCGTATGATGGCTTTGGTTACTGCCGGGGTCACTCTCGGGGGGTCCCGGAGCAGCCTGATGATACCTGCGGCGGCATCCACCGGAAAAGGCGTTACGCCCAATGCCCAGTTGACAACGATATCCACGGTTGCATCTGCGGCTATCTCTCCTACCTCAAGGTCAGGGAGCCGAAGTTCGCCGCCCAACTCACCTGTATCGGTAACAATAAACTCAATGAACCTTGCCTCAATGGCAATCTGGGGAGGGGGGGTATCCAGCACTTCAAGCATCTCCCCGATTTTTTGCTGCTCCTCGGGGGTGGCGGTGACAACTATGGTGTTTGTCGCCGGGTCAAAGGAGATGATTGCCCCCGGGAAGTCCTCTCTTAACTGCGGAATAATATCGGGCTCTCTGGCAAAGGAAAGAGTCTGGAGCCCAATCAAAAATAAAATTAAGAAGAAAAAACACCTTGCTCTTGCCATTTATTCTACCTCTTCTCTCTGTGGACGGGGTGACGGAGCTGGAAAAATCTTGTGACTCTCCTCCCCTCCTCGCCTGCTGCTATTTTCTCTTCAGTGCTGACCCAGATATAGTGCTCCTCTGCTCTATAACCCATCCCGCCGGGCCTGAGGATAACACTTAGGGCAGCAGAAAGCGGCATGGGGTTGACCGTGGAAACCGTTACTGCGGGAGCCTTCATTACAGTCATTTCCTCTGTAATCTCCGTTATTTCTCCATCTATGAGCTCTTCTCCTACTACAACCTTTTTTGTCACTTCCTCTAATAATTCATTATCCATTACAATGCTTATCCCACTTTCTCTGGCAAGAAAAGAAAGAATCTCTCGCAGGTCGACACCGATAAACTCAAACTCCTGTAATATTACCCTGTCTATGTCTCTTCTTGTCCTTCCTCCACCATGCCCTCCGTGGGGATTTCCTCCGCCCCCCAATGCCAGGCGCTCCTTGGTGCTGACCCAGATATAGTGCTCCTTTACGGCATATCCCCACCCCCTTGGCCTGAGAAGAATGCTCAGGGCAGAGGAGAGCGGCATCGGGTTAACAGTAAGAGCGGTTACTCTGTGAAGCGCCCAGATCTCTCTCTCATCAAGGACGATGGTCACCCCGCTTGCTTCGGAGAGGAATGAGAGAACATCTCTGATTGGTGTACCCTTAAAGGTGAACTCCGAGACCTCTCTTCCAAGGAGCTGTGCTCGGTGTCTATAAACCTCCTCGGGCAGCTCTCCGATAACTCTTCGGGGGGGTGGAGCGGCAAAATAATCAATCATTGGTTGAGCGGCCCTCTCTACCGCCGCCATCATTTCCCTCCTTACCAGCCCCGTTTCAATCTTCGCTATCTCTACCTCTCTGTCCAGAAGCGCTTTTTGAGCCGTAAAAATTAAGTCCTCTGCGGACCGGTGCCTCGGGGAGAGTTCAAGTATTTTTTCCAATTCAGTAATGGCGTCATGAAAGCGGCCTTCGTTAAAGTGCCGCTGAGCCCTGAGGAGGTGTTCGCTGATAGCGGCTTCATCACTTGCCCGGGCAAAGTAAACCAGCGCCACTCTATTGCCCGGGTCCAGGAAAAGAACCTCTTCAAATTTTTCAGCTGCTTCTGTAAATTTACCCTTTTCAAGATATATCTTTCCTTCATCAAGAAGCCTTCTTATCTCCCCTAATCTTCTCATCGCCTCTCTGTCGGTAATTCTTGCGGCTTTCTCTCTTTCTCGTGCAGCCTCGCGCGCTCTCAACCCGGCATCTTTCCTTACCGCTTCAATGGCCGACTCTACCGCTCTTTTTTCTGCTATCAGTTCTTTTCCTACCCTCAGGCGAAGGAATATCTTATTTCTTCTCCGGGAGACCTTTGCCTCCATTGGTCGCGCAAGGTCAGCAACTACGCGGACAATATCGGGCCTGTATTGCGTGGCACTGACAGTCGCTATTCCCTCAACCTCTAAACTCAGGGGCGCCCTCTTAAAAGCAACCCCAGTGATATCTACTACTGTTCTGGGGGGGTTTCTCAGGGTGAATGACCTGTAATCCACCGGTGCGGCGGTCTCAATGGTTATCACCACATCGTCTCCTACTCTCTCTACTTTGAGGTCTATCATCTCCACCCGGGAATGGGCGGAGATGCTGCTGCTCACCAGGAGCAAGGCTGCTACTACCCATATTTTCTTTATTCTTTCCATGTTTCTCTCACCGACCTCATTATACAACAGCTTTTAAGTATTTTCAAGTTTTATTTTTTGTTTATGAATTTTAATGAATTTTAATGAATAAAGTAAGCCTTTGTCCCCTTTTTTCGTTGTAGAGGGTGGCACCATCCTCTCTAATATTGAGAACCTTCCATCCATTAATACTCTCCCCTCCGGTTACCTGATGAGTTTCCCTCCCAATTCTAATGAATGCTACTCTTCTCCCTCCAATAGTCATCATTCTTGTTAACCGTGGCCGTGGCTTTCTTATAATGGGATCCTCTGCCGGGTCCTCTACCGGGTCCGGCACCAGCGCCGGGTCCTCTACCGGGTCCTCTACCGGGTCCGGCACCAGCGGCTGATGAGAGAATGGGTCCCTCGGAAACCTCTCGCGATAATAACCCTCTCTCTTTATGAGCCCGCCAAAATCTACTAACACCGGAGCTTCCAATGGTCTTCTTACTACCGGCGCCACATCATCCGGAGCCTCTTTTGCGCGCCACTTTATTACGAGGTATGAGCTCATAGCTACAAGAATAAGGATAAAAAACCACAGAATAACTTTTTCCGGATTGTTACCAATTATCTTTATAATTTTTTTTAAGCGCTCTTTTATCACATTTTCTCCTCTTCAAGAAGGACCCGGGTCGAGACACGAAGCTTCACTTTAAGGTGCGGAGGGGCAGTGTCAACCGCTATGTCTTCAATGATGAAGGGATATTCACCGGTTGCCAACCGGTCAAGAAGCTCAATGAGAGCCAGGGCGCTTGTCTTTAGAGTAAGTTCGGCGCTTAGCTTCTTAAACTCCGGCGCAATTGCTTTGTAGGGAGGCGCCGGCGCCTCTATTGAGGAGACTTCTTCCACTTCTGCTTTAATGGCAGTGACGAGGAGTTTCTCTGTCATCGTCACTCCGGCAAGAAGCAGAGCAAGCTCTGCCGGGGTTTTCGGCTTCTCTTCTTCAAAACCTAACCTTTGGGGGATGGTTAAGCCGCGCCCCGCCCCCAGGTGGCGAAGCCTTATTTCGCTTGCCTCTAATTCTTTCTCAAAGTAATCGTGAAGTATCCTGGTGCCAAAAAACCTGAGCAGGGACTCCATCTCCATGCCATCAAAATGGAGGGGAAAGTTTAATAATGGGTCCGGGCGGGGAAAGCCCATTTTCTTTACCATTTCCATGTATTGGGTTGCAAACATTTCTTTTCCCTTATGGAGTTCCGCTATCCTCTCTCGGGAAGGCGGGTTGAGGAGAAATCTCTCCATTTCTGCCTTTTTCTCTTTCAGTTCCAGATTTGCCCCGTCAATTTTATTGATAATCGGCAGGGCTGCCCAAAAATACAGGCAACCAGCCACAATAAAGAGTCCAAATATGCTTATAATAGGCAGGAACTTCGTCCAGCGTTCGATTATGTCAATTTTCATCTTTTATGTCAATTCCTACTCATTTATGTTTATTATGTCATTTTTCATCTTTTATGTCAATTCCTACTCATTTATGTTTATTGTGAAACTGAACTCGTGTGCCCCCGGCTTGCCGGCCAGTTCAGTGGTAACTGCTCCAAATAGCGGGGATGCCTTAATCCTTGTTTCAAAATCTGTGATCAGGGGAAGCCGTGGAGCAACTCCCTCAATATTGATTGCTTCCTCGCCCAAAGAGAAGCTCCTCAGGTGTATTTCCTCGGGGAGCATCGTGGTTAGCTCAAGGAGGAGATTGGGCAAGAATACTCTTTCTGCCGCCAATCTTGCCAGTTCCTCTACTTGCTCTCGCGTGTCCTCTTTTTCTTTGGCTGCTATTTTCATTTCCGGCTCATGTCTTCTGTATTCGGCTAATCCAGCCTCAATCACTTCTATGCGGCTTCTTATCATCCTGTAATCCTGCGCGAAAAATTCACGGAAAGTGATTGCAGAAAGAAAGGCAAGAATGAGTGATATAACAAGAGCTGCTTTTTTTGCCCGGAACTCTTTCTTTTTTAAGATGCTTGGGGGAAGAAGGTTTACCTCAACAGGGCATTTAAGGAGAGGTCGAAGTGCCAATCCAATGGCTACGTGAAAGAAGGCCTCCTGGTCGCGGGAGATAATGGGGAGGGGAGAATAAAGTGCCGCCAATGGGGACGCTGTCTCTACACTAACCCCGAGCTCCTCTTTAAGGAACTGAGAAATGCCCTTGATATGAACACCTCCTCCACTAAGGATCACTCTATTGACCGCTTCACCACCTAACTCTGCCTGGAAAAACGTCAACGACCGCTGGATCTCACCTGCCAGACGCCTGAGCGATGGAGCCATCGCCTCTACTACCCTGTCCCTGCCTGCGCTTCCCGGGGCACCGCCTTCCTCCTTTTTTAATCTCTCTGCCTCAATAAGGGTTACTCCGAGAGACTTTTCTATAGACCGCGTAAGAGACATCCCGCCAACCGGGATACTTCGCGTCCAGCAAAGAGAGTTTCTTGTCTCAATACTGAGATTTGTTGATTCTGCCCCGAGGTCAATAAGAATGGATGTTTCGCTACTTATGCTGCCGGAAAACTTCAAGGCATTATATGATGCAAGAGGGCTATAATCAATGGCATAGGGTTCAATGCCGAATCTCCCAATATTGTCCAGGAGCCTCTCTATTGCCTCCGATTTTGCAGCTACAAGAACGATGCTTGTTTTGGACGGGTCTCTTGCAGGCAGGCGCTGATAATCCCAGAGGACCTCTTCTAAAGGAACGGGGATCTGTTGCTTGGCCTCATACCCCATCATCTGCTCAAGGCGAGAAGTATCCAGCGGAGGGAGGTCTACATAGCGGATATAGGCAGATTGCCCGGGGACAGCGACTGAGAATGCTTTCCCTCTTCCCTTGAAGTCTCTTAGAAGATTGGAGAGAATGTCTTTTTGCCTGGATGAATCGTCGGGAATCCCTACCATCCCTGCCTTTATCAGTTGAACCTTTTCGCCGACTTTCCTAAGTTCTACTATTTTTATTGCATTGGCACCAATGTCCAGTCCAACCGAACCTCTCAACATATCATTAATTCCTTTATTGACTTAGTTTTTAAGGTGTCTGTGTCTTTATTTGTAAATATTCAGTAAAGACGTGGTATAAAAG